>ERZ1034901.375-NODE-375-length-36529-cov-43.338296_pt1 | contig 36529 bp, 32 predicted proteins | sample MGYA00520628_ERZ1034901 | MGnify/ENA primary metagenome ERZ1034901 (study PRJEB33766, sample SAMN09781783) | gut metagenome | biome: gut microbiome | host: Homo sapiens | place: Madagascar | study: EMG produced TPA metagenomics assembly of the PRJNA485056 data... | reverse complement strand
TCAGGATATCCTGAATGCCCGCCAGCATAAGGGTGGACAGCGGATAGTAGATCATGGGCTTGTCGTAGACCGGCAACAGCTGTTTGCTGGTGACCATGGTCAAAGGATAGAGCCGTGTGCCGGCACCGCCGGCGAGAATAATGCCTTTCATACTTGTGCACTCCTTTTTTCTTATAAAAAGATGTGCAGCTTAATTCAAAGCGGAGCTGCGTCCGCTGTAAACAATTTTGGGTCTGCCGCGTCCGCATTTTTGCAAAAGACGATGGCAGTACACTTTATTTTACTATGAAAGCACGCAAAATGCAAGAGGTGGAAACAACAGAAAGCGGTGTGCCGATGGCACACCGCTTTCTGCGAATCAAAAACACTATTTTTTTCTCCGCTCACCACGCAAAGCCCCACTTGGAAAAGTAGCGCAGCAGGCTGCGCAGCTGCCACAGAAAGGGCTTCAGGCTGCGGTGCGCCGCACGGTGCCATGCGTGGATGGCGGTATACTGGGGCACCAGATACGCCTTGCCCCGGGTGCGCATCTTCTGGGTCAGGTCGGCGTCCTCCACATACATGAAGTACCCCTCGTCAAAGCCGCCCACGGCCTTGAAGGCGGCAGTGTCCACCGCCGAAAAGCTGCCGGTGCAGAACTCGATCTCGGTGGGCTTTGTCAGGTCCTTGTCTGCCATCAGATAGCGGTCGTTGTACTTTGCCCAAAAGCGCAGACAGGGCAGCTGACGGTAGACCATGGCGCGCACATTGCACCGGCGCAGCGGCAGCTGCTGGGGCTTGCCGTCCGGGAAGGTCAGCCCCGGGCGGGTCATCACCACGCCGGGGTGCGCCGCCATCCAGTCCGCAAGGTCGCTCAGGGTATCCGCGGTCAGCTGGATATCCGGGTTCAGGATAAAGTGCACCCGGCTGTGCAGTAGCGAGAGCACCGTGTTGTGCCCGGTGCCGAAGCCGCCGTTCTCCAGCCGGCAGAGCACCTGCACGGTCTGCCCGGGGGCGGTGCGCAGGGTGCCGTCCTTTGCGGCGGCGGTCAGCTGTTGGCCGCTGCCGTCCGGGCTGGCGTTATCCACCAGATACAGTGTGAGCGGGTAGCGGCGGGTGCAGTCCAGCACGGTCTGCGCGGCCCTGATGGCCTCCCCGGCACCGTTATACACCACGATACAGGCCGAAAGCTCCATCTGCGTTCCCCCTTTCGGTTCGGTTTGGGTCAAAGGCTCACTCCAGCGGCTTGATGTCAAAGCTGAAGTCCTCCTTCATCAGGTCAAAGTTGGGGTTCATGCAGGGGTCGCCCGCAGCCAGCTGCTTTGCCCACCGCTTCTGGAACCGCTCCACCTCAGAGGCAAAGCGCTTGCGCTTGGCAGGGCTTTCGTCCAGCCCGCGGCTCTTACTCTCGTAGTGGTACAGCTGGGCAAAGGGGGTGAACACGTTGGTGTAGCCCGCCTCCCGCACGCGCACGCAGAAGTCCACATCGTTGAAGGCCACGGCAAAGCTCTCGTCCAGCCCGTTCACCTGCTCGTACACGTCCTTGCGCACCATCAGGCAGGCGGCGGTCACGGCGTACACATCCTGCGCATAGACCAGCCGTCCCATATAGCCGGGGTGCCCCACAGGGAAGTTCTTGTGCATATGCGCCGCCAGCGTCAGGAAACCGAAGCCGATGCCCGCGTGCTGGATGGTATTGTCCGGGTAGAGCAGCTTTGCGCCCACGCAGCCCACACGGTCCTGCTGGGCATACATGACCATCTCCTCCATCCAGCGGGGCGAGATGACCTCGGTATCGTTGTTGAGCAGCAGCAGATATTCGCCGGTGGCGGCGCGTGCGCCAAAGTTGTTCAGGGCGCTGTAATTGAAGCCGGTGCCCTGCCATGTGAGCACATGCAGGGTGTCCGGGTGCTCCTTTTGCAGCTGCTCGTAGCAGCGGAAGGTGGCAGGCTCCTTGCTGTTGTTCTCGATGATGATGACTTCAAAATCCGGGTAGGTGGTCTTGCGGTAGATGGACTCCACGCACAGCCGCAGGTCGCCCGAATGGTCGCAGCTGGGGATCAGCACGCTGACCCGCCCGGGCTTTGTGATGGTGTAATCGGTCTTATAGAAGCCCGGGGTGTTGGGCACCATGGTCACCGCGTCCACCGGCACGCCCATGCGGTCGTAGTGGGCACGCAGCGCCTTCATGGCTGCTTCCAGACAGTAGGTCTTGGCAGAGATATTGCTGGCCACGCTGGCGGGGCTGGAACGCCAGTAGTAGAGCAGGTGCGGGATGTGCACGATCTTTTCCGCCTGCTCGGTCAGGCGCAGGTAGAGGTCGTAATCCTGACTGCCGTTGAACTCTGCCCGCTCATCGCCGCCCACCTTTGCCAGCAGCGCCGCGCTGAACACGCTCAAATGGCAGATATAGTTGTTGGAGCGCAGGTTATCCAGCATATAATCCGGCTTGAAGTGGTAGACCGTCAGATGGTCGATGTCCCCTTCAAAGGTCACTTCGTCGGTGTACACAAAGTCCGCGCCCTGCTTGGCAATGGCCTCTGCCACATACCACAGTGCGCAGGGGTGCAAAATGTCATCATGGTCCAGCAGGGCGATATATTCGCCGGTGGCAAGGGCAAAGCCCTGATTGGTGTTGCCCGCAATGCCCTCGTTGCTGTCCAGTTTCCGGTAGCGGATACGGCTGTCGGTGCGGGCACGCTCCTGCACAAGGGCACCCACGTCCGCGTCCTGTCCGGCATCCATCATGCACAGCTCCCAGTTGCGGTAGGTCTGGTTCTGCACCGAATCCAGCAGCTCCACCAGAAAATCATGCGGGGTGTTGTACAGCGGCACCACGATACTGATGCGCGGCGCAGCGGGCTGGTCTGCGGCCTGCCGCACCAGCAGCTCCACGTCCGCAAAGCGGTCGGCGGGCATGGCCTTGCCCGGAAACAGCTTTTTGTACTCCTTTTTGGCCTTGGCCTGTGCCATTACGCCCGCAAAGCCCACCCGGCGCAGGGTGGCAAAAAAGACGAACAGCGGGAAGGTGCGCCACAGCTGGCGGCACTTGCTTACCAGATACCGCAGCGGCCAGCTGGCCTTCCAGAAGGTGGAGTTGACCACGCTGTTCAGGGTCTTTTCCAAGTCCTGCTCGTGGCTGCGGCTCAGGGAAAGGTCGCTGCGCAGCCGCTCCAGCTGGGCAGCCTGCTCGGCAGCGGTACGCTCGGCCTGCACAGTGCGCTCCCGCAAAGCGTCCAGCTGCTGCTCGTAGCCGTTTTCCAGCTCCGGCAGCTCCGGGGTAGCCATACGGCAGAACAGTGCCGTCAGCTGCTCCTTGCCGCTGTCCTTCCATGCAAGTTCCCGGCAGAAGCCCTGTGCGGCAAGCTGCTTTGCGCAGTCTGCCATACCGGTGTACTCATCGCACACCAGCACAACCTTTTCGGCCTGTACCGTGGGCAGAGTGACCCACTGGGGGTCTGCCACCACCAGCAGTTCCGGGCTGCTTTGCACCACCGTGGTATTCATTTTACAAAAAGCCTCTTCCAGCAGACCGCTGTCCTCCAGCACCTGTACGCTGCGGGGCGCCAGCTCCCGCACGATGCGCTGTGCCAGTGCACGGCTGCGCTCGGCGGCCTCCCGATTCTGCTTTTCCTGATCCAACTCCATGCTGATACTCCAATCCGTGCGCTTTTCCACGCAGTTATGTTTCCCGTTCATTTTTCACAAACGGATATAGTATACCAAATCCTGCGGCGTTTGAGAAGGTTTTTCCAAAATTTCAGTCAAACTGTTGCTCAGCCGAACAGCCCCGCCAGCCAGCCGAACAATCCGCCGCTGCGGGTGGTGCTGGTACGGATCTGCGCGCCGGTGTAGTAGTGCTGTAAGATCTGCTTGTAGCTCATGCCCTCCTCGGCGGCATAGCCCACCGCGCCGCACTGGCTCATGCCCACGCCGTGACCAAAGCCGTAGTAGGTCATGCAAGGGGTGCCGTCGGCATCGGTGCCGAAATCAAAGCAGTAGCGGGAGGAGACGAACTGACCGATGTACCGGTAGCTGCGCCCGTTGGACACCAGCGTGTTGTACTGCACAAAGCCGCCCAGATCCTTGTGGGTAGTGTCGGCGCTCTGGTAGGGTTCGCCGGTGCGGCTGTCGTTGTATTCTATATAGGTGTAGTCCTTGCCGATGACCCGGCGCAGCAGGTTATGGTACTGCTCCTCGTAGGGGCTTTCCACGCTTTGCAGGTAGGGCACGGACGTGCCCCATGCGTCCAGACTGGCGCAAGTGCCGTACACGCCGGTCTGGGTGTTGTAGCCTGCACTGGCCGACCATACCGCATCGCACACGCTACCGTTGTACACCAGCACCTCATCCTTGACCGCCTGCACCGCCTTGCGGATGGCGCTGCGGGCAGAGGACGGGATCTGCTCGACCGGGGTGTAGATCAGCGCATTGGTGGACGAGCCGTACTGCTTGTGATATTCCAGATAGGAGTGCACCGCCACCGCCTGCGCCTTCCACGCCTGCTGCGCGGCGCTGGCGCTGACGTAGCTGCCAATGGAGCCAAGTTCGGTATAGGTGATGCCCACCAGACAGTCCTCAAGATTCAGCGTGACATTGCGTTTGAGCCCCTGCCCTTTGATGTTCAGGTAAGGCATGGTGATCTTATCCTTGGAGCCAAACAACCAGCTGAGACAGTTTTCGTCCTCTGCGGGGATCAGGGTGGTATCGGCCCCGCCGATGGTGGTAGCAGCCGAAGCCGCTGCCGCCGGGATGCAGACGCACAGCACCGCCGCCAGCAGAAACGCCGCCGCACGGCGGGCAAAAGAATGCAGATGTTTCAAAGTCCGGTTCCCTCCTTATGGGCATCATTTACGTTTTGCTATGACCTTAGTGTAACACAGCCGGCGCCGCCGGGCAAGAACCGGAGTTATGTATTTTACGCAGGGCGGGAAGCTTTGAGAAACGCCGCAAAACTCCCTCTTGATTTTATCCATGGAATCCGGTATAATAAAAGTCGCTCAAAACGATGCGCCGATGTGGCGGAATGGCAGACGCAAGCGACTCAAAATCGCTCGGGAAACCATGTGGGTTCGAGTCCCACCATCGGCACTCCATCATAAAACAGCTTAGAATCGAAAGATTTTGGGCTGTTTTTCTTTTTCTGCTCAGTTTCTTATACTTTGGTGTTTTCTGGGAAGATATTGACGATTGCATTCGCCGAGGACACCTTACTGGAGAAATCCAGATGTATATAAATGTTGCTTGTTGTGCTGATGTCGCTGTGACCGAGCCACTCCTGAATTTCTTTCAGGCTCACGCCATTGGCGTAAAGCAGGCTGCAGGCATTTGCGGATGTTGGTGTGATAGTGAATGACGGTGTTTGCCGTAACGCCGCGATCCAGCTCATGCTGGTAGAAGTCTTGGATGTATTTGGGATGCTGTTCCATATCCTGCAATGTATAGTGGAGCGGTTCAAAATATGGGACGATCTTGTGAATGATTGCTCTTTCATAGCTGGTATAGGTTGTGATTTCCACTCGTGACTTCATCATTTTCAACCAGTCCGTGATGAAGTCGGTGAAAAGTACCGGGGAGTTATCAAGGCAGGGGTCAACTTCTTTGATGGGGCTGACCTTCAGCCAATTATTGGCAACGGCATATTGCAGGGCATCGGTCAACTCCTTGTGCCAATCAAGAAGCTGCTGTACACTGGCCTCCTCCTGCTGACGCTCATATGCGCAAAAGGTCTGCGCGGGATAAGTACCTTGCCATTACGAAGCACGGCTTTCCGGCACAGAGCAGTAGGCTTCCACGAACCACTTGCCCTGTTCAAGCCAAAGATTCCGCTTCTGACCGCAGATCAGGCAGGTGAAGCAGTGACCTTTTCCGCCTAGGCGTGATGTCCCGTGTTTGACTGCCAAGACACGATCAATTCCATAAGTGTGAGCCTTGTCATAGTTTATGGCAAGAGGGCGGATCTTGCCATCAGGTGTAAAGCGAACGTCCACTTCAACGTATCTCTTTTCACGGTGGCGCTTGTTGTCATCACGCATCGAGGGGCCTCCTTCTCATTTTTTAGGTTGTTTTACGGTGGTTCAATTTGAATTTCTTACACCAAATCGGTGTTTACAACTCGATCACGCTGCGATTAGTTTTAGTTGTCAACTACAAATTCACGAAAATATTTTCGAAGTCCTGTTGATTTTACTTAAATCGTGCGTCACAGCGCAAGTCACAACCGTTAGTGTTCCTTCACTCCCATTTTCTCCTTAACCCTGTCCGGCACGTCAATCAAGCCAAATCGGTAGAACAGCCCATAGATATACGACACACCCCGGATATCTCCCAGCGCCTTGGGTCTGTCCACTACCTCTCCGATTTTACTGATATTGCGATACGCCAGCATCACGGAACTCCAAGCAAGGCTCTTGCTATCCTCTCTACGGTCGATCCACAGCTCCTTGGTGAACTCGTCTCCTCTGCCCTTCTTCAGCTTATAAGTAAAGGGCAAGCCGGACATCGTCTTGAACTTGTATCCCCGAAAAGCCACCACACACTTCCAGAGGTTCTCTTCGCAGGGATCCTTCTTCAGCGCAACCACAGCTCGATAGTGACGCTGTCTCTCTGCCCCGGCACTGATATTCGCCGCTTCAGCTTCCTCCGGGAAGTACACGCCTTTCTCATACGGCAGATAAGAGGTCACAGAAGGGCGGGACAACTGCAAGGCAGACATGGTGGAGGTGACCGCAGCAGAATAACTCTGCGTGCTTCTAAAAGAATAGAACGTCCGCTGGACGAGCTTCGCCGTGTCTGACTCGTAGACCCCGGCTGTGATGAGCAGCTTCCGAACCTTGATAGGGTTGAGGAACAGGGCATCTGCGATGGCTTGCAGACTCATTTTGTCCGTATAAAGGCCAGCAGCTGCTTTCATCTGCTGTGCCAGGTTCTTGGCTGCGCTATACTCTGGTTTCGATGGTTTTCGCCCACCGCCGGGCTTGCGCGCACGTGTATTACCCATTAAATTTCACCTCATTTTATTTCCGTCACAAACCATATATCGTGCTCAAAAATATGCCGTGTGAACTTTTGGAATTCAGTTCACACGGCATATTGTGGATGCTAATTGTTAGCGCCGCCACACTCTGTCGGCAAAGTGGCTCAAGTATATATTAGCATTCACACTCATCGCAAATACAGGAGCGAAAATACTCCTTATATTCTACCAGTTTCTTTCATTGCGACTTCTCAATCAATTTATTAATATCATTAATGCGAACGATTCGATTACCAAAATGCTCAATAAGCTCCTTATCCACAATAGGCTCTCCATAAAGCATTAAGCAATCCTTCTCCACTGCAACTGCAACCGTTGATTCTGGTTCAAAGTATTGGGTCACATTTCGAACCACTATCTGCGCTTTAAATCCGGCAGAATAAATCTTTACTTTGTTGCATATTTTGAGGTACTCCAACAAAATTCTTATCCTGACATTATCGGTTCTTGACAATTCTTCTAGAAGCCGGATGACACTTATATGGCTAACATACACACATTCAAACTCATCCAATACATCCAACATATCATTTTCAGCCATCTGATATAGTCCCCATGCGTCAATGGCAATTTTTCTATTCAAGCCAAACTGATTTTTTAGCTGAACATCTATTTTTCTATGCCATGTTTCGCATGCGTAACTATTTTGGACTTCTTTCGCACGTTCTTCCACCATACTATCCGAAGGAGGCAGAAAACCGGGTTTAACAGCTCCAATCCAGTTAAGAAACTGCATTTCCTCTTTGCTTACCATAAGTAGTCCCGTTTGGGGATTCACTAAGTGTGGACATTGTCGGATATAGTTATTATGCTCAATGGCTTCTATATTATTTAAATTTGCCAGATGAGCAATGAAAGCATCTCGATGATACGATTCTTCTGTCACCAATCCTTTATCAACAAATTGTTTCCTTTCAAGTTCAAATCGTTCTGGATTATTGAATGTGCCACTATACAGCATCAATTCTAATTCCCAAAATCCCTCAATGTCGGTATCTTTAAAAGTCTCTTTCGCATCAAGATAGCATTGTAGCGCATATTTGAGATTTCTTTTATAGAGTGTCACATAATCAATAAATGCACGGTAAGCATATTCTGGGCCTTCTTCAATCAGTTCCATTCTTTCAGAAAAGAGTTCTTGATACATAGCATCAGCACGCTCAAACATCCCATGCCTGATATAGAAGTGGTTCAATTCTTGCCATGTAATAATATTTTTTTTACTTTCAAAGGAAGTTAAAAATCGTTTTTCCGCTTCTGCGATTGGCGCATCCATTTCAAAAATGAAATTTGATATAGACTCTAGCAACTCCGGATTCGCATATTCAGAAAGTCTCTCATAAAGCGTTTCCAGTTTTTCCTTCTTGTCCCATCCGAATATTAACATTCCTCGTCCATACAAATTTATCATTTGGACATATATCTGGATTCGTTCTTTTCTATCTATCAGCCGCACATATCTTTCAAGATATCGCGTTGTGTCTCTGATTTGTCGTGCAAGTTGCTGAACGTTTCCAATTTGATCAGCCGGAATATTTGCCGTTGCATCCTCAATCAAGTTAGAGCACTTACTTGCTCGAGCAATAGATTTCAGTACAATTTCATCTTTTGCTGTAATATGCGTGAATTCCTTTACATTTATCTCTCCCTTCTGTGCACTAATCATCGCATATTTCATTTCGATATCACGGCATTCGTTATTATTCAGTTGCGGCAAATATTTTTTAACATCAGGGTAAACTGTAAGGATTCGATAATTGTCTTGCAGAAACACAAAAGTATTATATATACATAATCCAACTCTTCTCATCGTCCCTGCCCAGAACAAATCATCTGCCTTTGACTTTATTATCAGATAACATTCTCTGGCTTTATATAATGATTTCTTATCGATTCTACTTGTATCAGAAACCCGTCCATCCGCCTCTATTGCATCATGCATTGCCAACCCATAGTAGGCCGCACCAAGTGATTCCAATACTATACTGTCATAACCAACTCTATATGAACGATTAATAAATCTTACAGAATTCACATAATCATGATAATGTTCACCATAGACATATCCAATCATCTGATAGACAAGAGCTTCATCTTCAATTTCATCAGTTGGGTATATAAACCTTTCGTTTTCGTCCAACAACTTACCAATTGTATCTTCCACTGCTAAATCTTCTGTATACGCCATGGCAAGAAGCCGAAACGCTTTTGCAAAAGACAAAAGGTTTTGATTTTTCGGTTCATCCGATTCATCAATATAATGTTGAGCAGCTTCTATCGTTTCATGAAATTGCTTTCGCATAAAGGTGCGTGTCAACTCGCGTAATACATCGTGTCCCTTAATAAGCCCCTCAGCTCTCATTTGAGTCTCCAATTGCTCAAATTCGTTGTCCATATCGGCAATTTCATAGCAGTACAGTAGGTATTGCTTAATTTTTCGCCTTGATTCTTTGCTAAGATCACTATATCTTGAATCTCGTATCAATTCATTTACCTTGTCAATTGCCTTCTGTAGCTTTAAGTCCTCAATGATGTAGCGCAAACCAGAAAGCTGCTCATCTATCCATTTCTCCCCCTCTGATTTTCCAACGGGCTCGATACACCCATCAAATGCAATTGGTTGAAAATCAACTCCTGCAACGTCTTCCTCTGGAATTCCCTCGAGTTTTCTTTCGATAAGGACACCAAATCGTTCCTTCATTATAGCACGAAGTTGCTGTGCCTTTGTAACATATGTTTTAGATAATAAAGCAGTCGCGCCGTATGCACTTGTAAAAACACCCAGTAAACCGTTTATATCAGCATTATCATCCCAAACAGGTGCTCCAGAAAGGCCTTCCAACTCACATACTCGTGAGCCTGCATCAATAAAATTATCATCCATGCGAATAGTAAATCGAGTACTATCTGCTGAATTGACCACAACTTTTCCATGAAGGCAATCAAGATACTCAATCTGTTTTTTTCCACTTGGAACACCATTTGGATAGCCTTGAACGAATACTGAATGGCTTCTATATGTCTCTGTTATATAATACTGCGTTGTTGATAACTCTATAGTCTCTGGTTTTTTAATCTGAATAACCGCAATATCTTCTGTGTGCAATTTTTCCCCGAACTCATTGTTTTGGATTTCATCAAGTGGGGAATAAATAACCTGTGTTGCAGAAACTTCCGTGTAAAGTACGTTATAGAGATCCCTCGAAGCATCAATTTCTTTCAAGATAAACAGCCTGATTTTGTCAAGGTTCTCAACAACATGGGCGCAAGTGAAAACAAACATACTGTCTCCACCAGCATAGAATAGGACACCACTACCTTGAACCGTACTAGCTTCATCAGAAATATACACACTATATTCTCTTGTATTATCGTTTACCATATTATCGCACAGCCTTCTCTATAATGATAACTAATCTTATGCAGATAATCGTCCTTTATAAAATATCCGTTTTTCCACCATTCAGAAGGGCTATAAATATCAATTTTTCCGTACCATTTTTCCAATTTAGCTATAGTTTGTTTATCAGGGTGACTTACACCATCCGTGCATATCAGAAAATTGGATGCATGAATGCTATCTCGATATAATTCAGAAATATTTCTTGCTGAACCATGGTGTGAAATCTTAACAAGGTCATAAACACCCTGTGCACTAATCACATTCTCTGCCCATGCATCTCCTGTAAAAAGCAATTTACGATTTTCAAATTCAAAAGAGAAAACTACGCTCTTTTTATTATTAATGCTAGCATCCTGTATCGGAAGTGGTTTATTCGCCAAATCTGACAATGATAGTCCATAATCAGCATGCCGCGCTAGATTTCTTTCTACACAGCGGCCGTCATAGTCTTCTAATATGTTTTCGTCTGGCCAAAACACACATATTTTTGCGCCTGCTAATTCATTGCGTGTGTCTTTATACATCGGTTTTACATTAATACCCCGATTTAAAAGTCGTGCATATACTTCATCGTTTTGCTGGACGGATAACGTCCTATCTCCAAACGATGCTTTCCCTGAGTGGTTCATCCACACCTCATTAAATGGGCATTTATAATTTGCACGGCGCAAATTTGTTAGAATTCCTCCAATGTGATCCGTATCCACATGTGTAAGTATTAAAACATCTAACGTTTCTCTCTCCTGTATCACACTATCACATATACGCTTGAAATTTTGAGAGAACCTCATCACGCCAGAATCAATGATGATGTTATGTGTCCCCGCATAGTGAATCCGGATGCAATCACCTTTTCCCGCATTATAAGCAAAAACTTCAAGCATCCTGTGTTACCATCCTTTTTATATCAACAAGCTTTCAAAAGATTTTTTACGCTTTTACTTACACAACCCCAGTATGATTATACTGTTTTTTCAAATTCATTTCCAGTGTTTTTCATCAATATTTCGTTTATTTCTTGTGTGCATCATGACAATTCTTCTTTCACCTTTTTAGCATATCTGTCAAAACACAAATTGCCTCGTTCACATGCCGCAATTCGCTCTTGGTTAAACTTTTTACCAGTGTTTGCTTCAACTCACAAAAGCGCCACACACTTCTAGAGGTTCACCTCGCAGGGGTTCTTCTTCAGGGCAACCACACTATACTCCGGTTTTGATGGTTTCCATCCACCGCCGGGCTTGCGTTTCATTTTAGTTTCATTTTAGGTTCATTTTAGGGCGTGTGTATTATCCACTAATTTTCACCTCGTTTTTATTTCCGTCACAAACTATATATTGAGCCTTAACATATACCGCGTGCGCTCCAGCTCCCGGATGAGCCTGTGTTCCACACACGGCATATTATCAGAACTTGATTACTTTCGGCTCATGAGTGAAGGAGCTAATGGTAGCCACACCATTCTTAAAGTAGAACACTTCTGTGTTACCATCATCTGCGGCATACTTCTTCTTCAGTCCCGGATAAGCATCCAGCATAGATTTTCTTGCTTCAACACGGTCATCTTCCACCAATTCGCCGGCAACGCGAATCCACTCATCGTCCTTGAATGCACACAGCTCTGCTTTCGGGTTGGCGTGCAGCTGCTTAGAAACATCCTTCTTCTTGCCAGTCTGGATGTACAGCTTGCCTTCAAAAATATGTGCTGTGCCAAACGGACGCACTCTCGGCTGGTCGCCTTCGACCGTCGCCAAGTAATATGTTTCAGCTCCTTTTAAGAACTTTACGATTTTTTCCATTGATGTGAGTTTTTCTTCCGCTTCAAGTACCCGACCCGATGCATCAATATGTTTCCACTTAGCAATCGTAGCATCTAGATTATCAATGTCTTTCTTCACTTCACTATCTTCTGTAAATTTCTTCATCTCATTTCTTAAAAACTCATTAATCTTTCTGGCAAAGTCTATATAATTATTAACTCTATATGTGTCAATTAGTTCTATCTTCTTTGATGATATATACAATTCTCTATTTCCATATATTTCTTCAAATAAATCAGTTGATTTCGTCAGATGATGAATAACTTCATAAAAATAGAACTCTCTAACATACGGCTTTTCTGTGAGGCCGTATCTTTCCATATAACTCTCACATATCAAAAGGCCATCACATGCAATATTATCAAAGCCATCAATCTTTCTTTGCTTGGCTTCATCCACAATATATTCTTCTCGACCAGATTCTCTTCTTCTCAAATGCCAAAGTTGTGATATTTTATTGCAAACCACAGAAACACCAAGAAACAAGGTGATTAGTCCAACCATTATCATCACCTTTGTCAGTATTTCCTTGTTTTTCCAATTTTCACAGAATAGAAAAACCACTAGAATATCTACCAAGCTGGCAACGAAATAACCTTTCAATTCGCCTTGATTGTCTTGAATACTATTATCTATTTTCTGGAGATCTCTATTTAGATAATACCTAAATAGTTCAAGGTTCTTATGTCCATTGGGATCAAAATCGCCACTCATGCAATATCTCCTACCTTCACGGTGATATCTCTTAAATCATCAGCCAAATCCTTAACTTTTCCCCTATTTCCTCTACGTGCGGCCTTTATTGCTTCATATTGTTCTGCTATCAAGATTTCTCTATATATCATGCTATCATGATTTCTTAAGAAAGTCTTTACGCACTCCTCATCTTCTTGTTCACGCAGTTTATCTATTATCTTTTGAATAATCCTAGCCGTTGTATAGGGTGTCTTAAACCAGTATCCATGTTTTCCTCTGACTCTCTTTCTCAATATCTTAACCTGTCTTTTGGAAACGCCCACTGCATCGGCTATGTACTCTCCCCCTTTATGATAGTCGCTATTTTTTACTTCACTATCTCCATAAAGTTTTCCCACAAGAGACAATGCAATGGCATAGTTAAAATTGTAGTAAGATTCCTTTTTTCCATCCACAACTAAAATAACTCAAGCCAACGGCCATGAGATCGTCTGCATCGAACTTGCTAGCTTCTGCAATAGCTTTTCGTTCCATATCAGTATAGTTGCTCATCGTTTTTTTATTCCTTTCTATTTTTAAAAATCAATATCCATAGCTCAAAAAACGGTCAACTTTCATAGCTTTTTTCTTCTTGTTTTTACAGCAGCATTTTCCATGTATCCTCTGACATGGATAAAACAGTATGCAATCCATGATTGCTACAACTATAGCAATCATGCTGAGCGATCAAATTTTTTCTTTGCGTCTTAGCCACAGTATTATATTACTGTGTTGCCTGCCGCCCACCACGTAGAGGTGTGCAAAGTTTCGAGCGGCAAAACCGTGAGAAATTATCCCACGGTTCAAATATAACCCTTTAAAACCTAGTTTTCAAGGGCACAGGTGAAATACACATCAACCTGTATTGTGCAGTATCAAGGCTACATTCAAACAGCGTAGCCCTTGTTCTTGATGACCTCCACGACCTGAGACACATACTTCTGGCAGGTGTCATGGTCGGGTGCTTCCACCATCACACGCACAACAGGCTCAGTACCAGACTCGCGCACCAGAATACGGCCAGTGTCACCCAGTGCCTCGGCTACGGCCTTGACCGCTGCCTGCACTGCTTCGTCATCCTGTGCGGCCTTCTTATCGGTCACACGGACATTCTCCAGAACCTGCGGATAGACCTTCAGCGGCTCAGCCAGCTTGCTCATAGGCATCTTCTTCGCCAGCATGACTTCCATCATTTTCAGGCTGGTCAGGATACCATCACCGGTGCTGGCGTACTTAGAGAAGATAATATGGCCACTCTGTTCACCGCCGATACGGCAGCCGTTCTTAGCCATGTACTCATAGACGTACTTGTCACCCACTGCGGTCTTGGCATAGCCAATACCCTGCTCATCAAAAGCCTTATACAGGCCAAAGTTGGACATGACCGTGGTAACGACGGTATTGGTCAGCAGCTTGCCGCGCTCCTTCATGTAGCAGCCGTAGATGTACAGGATATGGTCGCCAGTGATCACATTACCCTTTTCATCCACACACAGGCAACGATCAGCATCGCCGTCATAGGCGAAACCAACATCCAGACCCTTCTCTACCACGAACTTCTGCAAGCCCTCAATGTGGGTAGAGCCGGCATTGTTGTTGATGTTCAGACCGTTGGGCTGTGCATTGATGACATAGGTATCAGCTCCCAGAGCATCGAACACCGATTTAGCAATATTCCAGCTTGCACCGTTGGCACAGTCCAGACCAACCTTCACGCCCTTGAAAGAGTAGATTCCTAGGCTGATCAGGTAACCCATATAGCGGTTGCGGCCTGCCACATAGTCCACCGTGCAACCGATATGCTCACGGTAAGCAAAAGGCAGTTCAGGCCAATCCTTGTCGAACACGTGGAGATTGCCGTCGATGTAGTCCTCCACCAGCAGCAGGGTCTCCTCGGGCATCTTCTCACCGTAGCAGTCGATCAGCTTGATGCCGTTATCATAGTACGGGTTGTGGCTGGCAGAAATCATGATGCCGCAATCAAAGTCATCCACGCGAGCGATGTAGGCCACAGACGGCGTGGTAGTGACGTGCAGCAGGTAGGCGTCTGCGCCAGAAGCAGTCAGACCGGCCACCAGACTATACTCAAACATATAAGAACTGCGACGGGTATCCTTGCCGATGACGATGCGGGCAGGCTCGTTGTTGCCGTTGCGCTCGCGCAGTGCATTATAATACCAGCCAAGGAAACGACCAACCTTATAAGCGTGGTCAGCGGTCAAATCAATGCCAGCTTCACCACGGAAGCCATCAGTTCCAAAATACTTTCCCATTCTTGATTACCTCGTTCCCAAAAGCGAACTTTTAATTGTGTATATGCTTTAGCCAGAGTATAGTCCGTTGTCTGCTGCTCACCACGGAGAGGTAGCATATTCGAGCAGCACAGCCATGCTGATGCATGGCCGTTGTGTAGATAATCAGTATTTTCTCCACACCATTTTATTAACTACGTTTACATAACCCTGAATGATGCGAACCACCTTCATAGACACGGTTTCGTCCACATAATCGGGGCAGGGTTTGCCCAGAACGCCCTTCTGCTTCATCTCGATTGCCATATCGGTAGCATTGAGCAGTTCCCGAGTGGTAATACCAGCCAAAATGAAGTCACCAGCTTCCAGTGCCTCGGGACGCTCGGTGGAGGTGCGGATGCACACAGCAGCGATGGGATGACCAATAGACAGATAGAAGCTGCTCTCCTCCGGCAGAGTGCCGGAGTCGGAGACGATTGCCAGCGCGTTCATTTGCAGCTTATTGTAGTCGTTGAAACCCAGCGGCTCGTTGACCCGGACACGAGGATCCAGCTGGAAGCCGCTCTTTTCCAGACGGTGCTTGCTTCTGGGATGGCAGGAGTAGAGAATGGGCAGATCGTACTTTTCTGCCAGTGCATTGATGGCGGTGAACAGGCTCAGGAAGTTCTTTTCGGAGTCGATGTTCTCCTCCCGGTGGGCGGACAGCAGAATATACTTGTTCTTTTCCAATCCCAGACGCTCCAGCACATCGCTTTTCTGGATCTTCTCCAGATTCATGTGCAGGACTTCCGCCATGGGAGAGCCGGTCTGGTAGGTGCGTTCCTTGGGCAGTCCGGTATCCGCCAGATACTTCCGGGCGAACTCGGAATAGCACATATTCACGTCAGAAATCACATCCACGATGCGGCGGTTGGTCTCCTCTGGCAGGCACTCGTCCTTGCAGCGGTTGCCTGCCTCCATGTGAAACAGAGGAATGTGCAACCGCTTAGCGGAAATGGCGGACAGGCAGGAGTTGGTATCGCCCAACACAAGATAGCCCTCCGGCTGCAATTCGGACAGAAGCTCATAGCTGCGTCCCAGAATGTTACCGCAGGTCACGCCGAGATTCTCGCCCACCACGGGCACCAGAATGTCAGGGCCATACTCCCCGAAGGTGTTTTTCAGTTCGAAATCCTCCCAGAAAACGGTAGAAAGATTTCTGTCCCAATTCTGATTGTAATAGACCACGCAGCAGTCAAAATATTCCCGGCAGCGCTTAATAACCGCAGCCAGTCGGATGATTTCCGGACGGGTGCCGCAGCCAATCATGACCTTGGTACGCCCGTCGTTTTTCCATGTAAAATTGTGTTCCATAAAATTCTCCTAACGTCAACCAGTATCTTCTCTTACACCGGCTCGAAGAAGGTATCCGGATGGTTCGGGTTAAAAATCTCGTTGCAGGTCATCACGGTCACAAGATTCTCCGTTTCTGACAGATTGATGATGTTGTGCGTCCAACCGGGAATCATGTGGACGGCCTCAATCTTATCTCCGGAAACCTCAAACTCTACCGTTTCCCCAGTGTTGATGTTTCGCTCCTGAATCAGTCCGTGACCAGCCACCACGATGAACAGTTCCCACTTGGAGTTGTGCCAGTGCTGCCCCTTGGTGATTCCGGGACGGCTGATGTTGATGCTCACCTGCCCGCAGTCAGCGGTATGAACCAATTCCGTGAAAGAACCACGGTTGTCCACGTTCATCTTCAGGGCATACTTGAACTTGTCCGTCGGCAGATAGGTCAGGTACAGGGAATACAACTTCTTAGCAAAGGAACCGTCTGGCATCTTGGGCATCATAAGCGTACTCGGCTGCGCCTTGAACTCCTGCAGCAAGTCTACAATCTCGCCCAGCGTAACCTTGTGGGTCACGGGAACACAGCAGTAGCGACCGTCTGCTTTCAGAACGGTTTCCACACCGTCAAATTCACAGTGCTGTTCCTTGCCCTCCAGCAGGTCAAATATTCCTTCTACGAGATCGTCAATGTACAGCAGTTCCAGCTCGGTGCTGCGGTCGTTGACGGTAAAGGGCTCGTCATTGGCAACCGCCCAACAGAAGGTGCTGACAGCGCTGTTGTACTTGGGGCGGCTGTGACCCATCAGGTTGACAAAACGATAGACGGCAACCTTTGCGCCGGTTTCTTCAGCATACTGGAAGAACAGTTCTTCACCCGCCTTTTTGCTGCGGCCATACTCGCTGTTGCCGAAGCGGCCTGCCAGCGTCGCCTGAATGGAGGAGGACAGCATGATGGTTGCCTTATTGTTGTGCTTTTTCAGGCAATTCAGCAGGTCGGTTGCAAAGCCGAAATTGCCCTTCATGAAGTCTTCCGGGTTTTCCGGGCGATTCACGCCTGCCAGATTGAACACGAAGTCTGCTTTCTGGCAGTATTCGTCCAGCTCCGCCGGGGTAGAGTCCAAATCATATTCGTAGATTTCTTCAATATGCAATGCCGGGCGGGTCTTATTTTTCCCATCCCGGATGTTTTTCAGATTGTTGCACAGGGCGGTTCCCACCATGCCCTTGGCACCTGTGACTAGAATGTTCATCAATAATCCTCCAGCCGTTTACTTTTCCTCTGCCAACCGCTCCTTGATGTACGTCAGAGATGCAATAGTATCAATGGTTTCCTGCAGGTTCAGGCGGCGGGTGTTGTTGGAGTTGAATTCGGTCAGGATATTACGCTTTTCGTCGCCGTCCTTAAAATACTTATCGTAGTTCAGGCTGCGGTTATCGGCAGGAACGCGGTAGAAGTCGCCCATGTCGATTGCCTTTGCGCATTCCTCGTTGGTCAACAGAGTCTCATACATTTTTTCGCCGTGACGGATACCAATAACCTTGATCTCCTCTTTTTTGCCGCCAAACAGCTCGCAAACCGCCTCTGCCTGCGTTTGGATGGTACAAGCCGGAGCCTTTTTAATGAGCAGATCGCCGTTTTCGCCATGCTCAAAGGCAAACAGAACCAGATCTACCGCCTCTTCCAGCGACATAATAAAGCGGGTCATATTCGGTTCAGTCACGGTAATGGGGTTGCCTGCTTTGATCTGATCGATCCACAGGGGGATAACAGAGCCGCGAGAGCACATGACATTGCCATAACGGGTGCAGCAGATCTTGGTGTTGCCGGACATACGGGACTTTGCAATGGCAACCTTCTCCTCCACGGCCTTGGTCATACCCATTGCGTTGATGGGATACGCTGCCTTATCGGTGGACAGGCAGATAACACTCTTGACGCCCTCCTCAATGGCAGCAGTCAGCACGTTATCGGTGCCGATAACGTTGGTACGCATGGCTTCCATGGGGAAGAACTCGCAGGAGGGCACCTGCTTCAGAGCAGCAGCATGGAAGACGTAGTCCACACCGTGCATAGCACCCCGCACGGACTGCAGGTCGCGCACATCGCCGATGTAAAACTTGATCTTATTTGCTACTTCCGGCATCTTTGCCTGATACTCATGACGCATATCATCCTGCTTTTTCTCATCGCGGGAGAAGATGCGGATCTCGCCAATATCGGTGGCAAGGAAGCGGTTCAGAACGGCGTTACCAAAAGAACCAGTACCACCAGTGATCATAAGGGTCTTATTTTCGAAAAGAGACATAATTTCCTCCTAAATATGTATTTTTTACGAAGGCCATAGCGGAACTAATTTACCGGAGTACACTGCTACTTTCGTATTCAAAGTCACTTTGGTGTCCACAATGCGGGCACCAAAACCTCATCAAGTAACATTTGTCGGTCAGTAGATATGGCTTGCCTAGCAGCCCCACCTTATCTTTCGGGATCACATCAACATCGAATATTCCATCGGTCATACGATTTGGAATTTGATAGTACCACGCAACGCTTTCTCCACACTGTTTGCATTGCACCTCTCCGGTAATGAGCATTTACACATTCTTCCTTTCTCTTCTGTTGTTAATAAATCCTTTAAGTGCAATTCCCTCAAGAATAATAAAAAAGTTTTCTCTTAAGGGGGGAAGTATGAGCAACAAGATAAAATTAGCTGCCACCTGTGTAATCAGCGACGCACCCGATGCTCCCACTATTCCAAAACGAGGAATCAGCAGCGCATTCAGTACTACATTCATCAGTGCCCCAAACAATGTGATAATCTGGACCCAGAACGTTTTCCCTTCCGCAACCATGTAAATGTTATTGATCGAACCAAAGTAGGAAAAGGAGGTATACCATACGATCAGCGCAAGAGAAGGTACTGCGCCCAAATAAGCCTTTCCATACAAGAGTTGAATGATCGGTCGAGCAAATACAGTGATAAACAAGCAATAACAGACAGATATCCAAAACACCAATCCATAAACCTGTTGCAGACGTTGTTTGTACCGTTTGGGGGATGAATTTTTAAAATTCATAATGTCCGGTCGAAATCCTTCAATTATAGCGGAAGGGATAATTGAAATCGCTCCAGCCAATGTAAGCGAAACAGAATATAATCCAACCGACGTATTGTCCAGATAATTTTTCAGCATGATCTTATCCGTTTGACCATAAATCGTTGTCAGAACTGCCGAAAAAATAAAGGGATAAGAAATCTTGATGAGTTTTTTCAGCGTGCTTATACTGGCTCTACCGCGGTAATGAACTGCATATTCACGATTGTAGAACCAAACGAGAAGGATGCTGAAAATCAAAGTTTCAAGCGATACGCCCAATACATACAGGGTAACGCTATCAAAAAAGTAAATTGCCCCCAAGCGCCACAGTGCAGAAAAAGCAAGTGCCAGCAATCGGACAAGCGCAACGTATTTGGCATTGTTCTTGAAGCGAAACCAGTAGACAAAAATGTCTGCTGTCCCAAATAGAATCTGCAAAGATTGACATAAAACCACGCGTTGAAGCTGAGCATCGCGGTTTCCTGAAAGTGTGAGGAATATCTGAATGCCTGCAATCGACAGCACTGCGAATACAGTTCGGGAATATAATGCAGTTTTCAGATAATCACCGCTTCGGGCTTCATCCTCCGCAAAGTTTTTTGTAATAACGCTGTTGTAGCCCAATGTACCGATCGCCGTAAAAAACGCTATGATCGAGGCTGCATAGTTTATCAATCCATAGTCGTTTACGCCAAACGCTCTTGCGCACAGTATATTGATCCCGTATTGTAATACAGCATGTGCTATGTTGCCAAAAAAAATCCAACTTAGATTTTTGCGAAAAGAGTTCATATTTTACTCCCAGAAAAAGAATTATGCACAGCACTCTCCAGACGGTTTTCTTATGCTATTGGTTTCTTTGCTACTGGCAAGAACAAGCAAACCCGCAGAAAGAAGATTTAATCCCATCGAGCCAGAAACTAAAGCTGCTTCAAATGATCCCATAGCAATCACCGCCCAAAACGCCGTCATGGCAGCATATTGATAAAAGCTGTTGCCCTGAGATATGGCTTTTGAGAGCGCTTTATACAATCCTTTTAAAAACAATAGAAATGGAATTATGCCATATGAGCACAAAACATCAATATGTGTGTTATGAGCCTGTCCCAAATAACTCTTTATAGCTGTATAATCTCCTAAAATAGGATGCTTAAAAAAACAATCAAATGCATTTTTCCAAACGCCAACTCGAGATGTCAGCGGTTTTCCTGTGGAAACCATAAAAGAGAATAATTCCTGCACCCAGTTTGACGTAATAACACTCATATATACTATCGCATATGCTATGGGCATTATCGCAATCAGAAAACACCACTTCTTGTTTATCTTTACTCTCAACAAATAGAGAATCAATAATATTATCCAGAATAGCAATGCTATCATTGTAGCTCTTGCACCTGTAAGAATCAGCAAATATACCATCGACATGATTATTGGTATATATAGCCATCTTCGCGCTTTCTTTGGATTTTGCAAAATAAAAAGCACTCCGTAAATAATCAAATGGAGCAACCACATGCCAGCCGCATTTGAGTTTGCAAACCCCAAGAGAATTTCTCCATTTGTCATTGTTGCAGTATTTTCAAAGAAGAAATACGATGCTACAAAAACTGTTCCTGTAATTACAGAAAGTATCTCGATTTTATGAATCAGCTCTATTGAAATCTGATTTCCAAACGTACTACAAAATTCCAAAAAAAACATAAATGACAAAAAAAGAATCGTCTTTTTAAAGTAATCAAAATTCAGATTCTCGTTAGTTCTCACTCCACATATTGTAACGTTAATAAGACAAATTACTGATATCGTCAGAAGATTCACTGAAAACTGTCTACTTGTGCCGAATGAAAACACCAAGAGAAGCAAAAAACTAACTGCAAATAGCGCTGAAACCAAACCGCTTTGTCCCAGAACATTTAAAATAGCAATTAAGTGCGCTAGCGAAAGTTCTAAAAAGAAAAGGTTAGAAAACCGTATCACTTTTTTCAAAAAAGCACCACCCTTATTTCTTAACGCAAGCTAAACCATAGCAAGCAATATATTCGGAAATATTACGCTTTGCCGCGTATCGACTCGATGCCTCTTCCGCCAACTTTATTGTCATATCCTTTTTTCGATAGGACAACATCGCTTGTTTCAGTTCTTCCATATCACCATATTCCACAAACCGGCTATACTCCGGGATCGCAATTTGCTCCGGAGCACCTGCTTTAAAGCCAACCACCGGCGTGCCACAGCAAAGGCTTTCGGCAGTCACCATGGAAAAGGTCTCGCGCTTACTGGTCAGCAGCGTTACATCTGCCATGGAATAATATCGTGCCAACAATTCCTGCGATGCCACCCTCCCCAGCAGGATCACATTAGGCGGCACCTGAATGCCTTTTTCAGGCTCACCGGCTACAATAAAAACAGCATCCGGCATTTGCTTTGCAAGCTCCAGCACATAATAGCCGCCTTTTAGATGATTTGGGTCTGTGCTGAGATACGGCGTTGCATGGAACACAACCTTTTTATCCCCGCAATGATGCTTTTCACGCAGATCCTGCGTATCATAGGGATGAAAAACACCCGTATCCAGACCGTTGTAGATAACGCAATGCTTTTTTCCGGCAAGAATCGGTGCACGTTGAGCGCGCTCCATCAGCCACGGCGAAACCGAAACGACCGTCAGCTCCTCAAAACCATCAAAGGCGTCCTTCATTCTATGCCACATTGTGGCGGTTCTATCTACGAACAAGGATTTTGTTTCCGAGCGCCAGCGAGGACAACCGGAGTGACCGCATCCCTCGTAGGTACTCCATTGATCACACTCAATGGAGTGACCGCATCCACCGGTGTACATAAACTCTGCGTGAAGGGTGAGAACCGTTTTGATATGGTTCTTTTTCAGCCAATTCACCAAGCGATAGATATTTACAAAGTAACCATTGATGCACTGCAGGTGGACGATATCCGGCTGTTCTTTTTTGATGATGGAAATCAATTTATTAGTGGAGAAAAAGCAGCCGCCGTACATGATACCCGTCACCCGGGACAACGCATTATTCAGCTTGGAATACCACTCCGGGCAGGTCTTATAGACCCCCGGCTCGTTTACCAGCTCACCGCGTCCATAGCAGACGATGGATTCAATGCCAGCATCCAGCAAGCCCTTATGCAGGTCATGTGTGATTTTTCCGGTACTGCCCTTTTTGTAAACGACATTCACCTGTAGGATCTTCATACTACTTCCTCGTTATCTCAAAAGCTCTTTTTTTATAATTTCCGGCGTACAGGATGCTGCATGGTTTTGGGCTGCCAGTTTCAATGCGTTTTGAACGGTTATGTTGCGTTTTTCTTCATTTTGAATCAGCTCACGCAACGTATCACCCAGCTTTTCCGGCTCTGTGCAGCAAAAGGCTGCATTTTCTTTTTTCAAATAAGCAATAGATGCAATTTCCTCCGGACCATAGGCCAAAATGCTGGTTCCGCTCGCTACTGAATCTGCAATTTTTGTGGAAACAGAGTAGCGCACAGCCTGACGATTTTTCTCATCGAAGGATTCTGTGTGGATAACAGCGAGGCTCTCTCCCATGATCCTTAGAACATCCTTGGCACCAACCGGCCCATGAAATACAATGCCATTTTTCTCCGTCATTCCCTCCAAGATCTCTTTTCTTGATTCTGTGGAATAGACATCAATATGATCAGGCTTTAATCCAAGTGTTTTCAGGCTTCGGCCGATGGCGATCAGCTGTTCATTACGGTTATAACCAAGATTTCCCAGATAGCTGATCTGCAGCTTTTTTTCTTCATGCAACGGATACTCGATCGTCGAAGGGGTATGCACCGTCACACATGGCTTACGAAAATATTCCGCATAATCTTCTGTCATTTTATCGCAGATACAGAACAGCTCGGATGCATAATCCATTGTACGACGCACAGATTTCATAAACAGCTTATGCTGCCATTTGCCCAGAGCAGAATTCTGATTTTTATTGTAAAAATAGTAATCATCCATGCAGGAAACATACAGTGGAATATTTCTGGACTTTGCGATCTTCAAGGCAATATCATAGATAAACGCATAATCGCCAGAGGCCAAAAAAACGCAGTCTGGAGCAAAATCATCTAACCATTTTTTGAATTTTCTTGTATTCCAATGTGAAAGCTTCCACCATGTATTTCTTGCAAGATAAATAAGTGGCGTTCTTTTTCTTGCCTTTTGATAGATCGATGCTGTAACGCCTTGATCGGTACGGCTGTTGATCCGCTGCTCTTTGATATCCTTTTCCTGAAAACAGGTGCCACAGCGCACTCCAAAAATAGATTTAATAGCTTCTTTATCTGTCATTCTGTAGTAATTGTGACAGACTGTTGAAGTTGGCACCTGTGAATGAATATAGAATTGTGCCAACTCATCAGGAGAAAACCCTTTAAAATAGGATGACAACGTTTTTCCCATGCTTTCTGTTGCGGAAAAAACGTTGTGGCTAACAATTAGAATGTGTCGTTTCTTCATTTTAATATCTTTCAATGCAGAAATGTTGTTACAGGTTATTTTTTATACTTGAAGAACAGATTCCTGGCGTCCTTTTTAAGCGAACCACTTTTTTTCCGTGCTCCTCGCACCATTCAATTGCTCTCTGAAATCCCGCATGATTTTGATCCTCACCAATTACAAAAACGTCAAAGTCCAAGTCTTTTATTGTCACATCTACATCCGTATAACTAACTACTTCATCAACAACCCGAAGGGCTCCGACCAGTTCTTTTCTTTGTTCTGTTGTATACATAACTTTTGCATTTGGCTTTGTTTTTAGAATAAAATCACCGTCTTGAACCGCAACGATCAAATAATCACCATATGCTTTTGCGTTTTCGAACAGTCGAAGATGTCCCAAATGAAAATAATCAAACACTCCAAAGGTTAGTACTTTAGTCACAGTCACATTCTCCTTTTTAATTTCTCTAGTGAAATTTGCAATGGGCCATAGACCTTGGCACAAATGTCTTTGTGACATTTTTTCACAAAGCATCGGCAATTCTGCGCCAAAAAATGTATGGTATACTAGTCTCGCTTATTAACTTTATAAATGATTCTCACAAATCTTCTGGCAAGACCTCTTTGCATGTAATAGTCGAATCCATATCAAACAAAAAAATATAGTCTGACACCTAATTTTCTCCTTGCAAAAGCTTGTGTTCAGCTTAAATCATCCTTTGCATATGCTTTAAAATGATGCGTTTTAACTTGTTTTTCTTTTGGCGGAAGCTTCATATAATCCCCGTAATAATCCGTTAAATACCTGTCGTATCCTATAGGTGCAGGGTATTTTTTTCCTTCAAACTCTAACTCAACAGTTGTTTCGAAATTAGATTTCGCACTGCACATCACAGTCGTCCCCGTAAAATTCCCAATTCTTTTTGTTGTTTTCATCGCGTATGTCTTGGAGTTTTCCACCATTTTAAGCACGCAATAATTCTGTGATTTTCCTTTAAAATAAGGTTTTAGTACTTTTCTAAACACCTTTGTCAAAATGACTTTTGTGGAACTTCCAAAACTAGTATAATCATACTGAAAGCTTCTTAATGCGCGCAGGAAATCACGCTTAAAATACATCCACTTTAACAAAAAGTCATTGTCAGGTGCGTTGTCATATACGAACACATCAATATTAACCGCTTCCTTTACCCCCTTTTCATCCGGCTCATATAAAATAGTTGTTGTGTCCATAACCTTACTGAATGGATATCTGAAAGAAGGATCATTTTCGCAAGTATGTAACTGATATTTCTCAGTAGTTTTTTTGTTAAAACTCTTGCAAAAACGATCATAATCTTCCCTGAGCATACCGATATCAATATCATCATCCCATGGGATATATCCTTTATGTCGAACAGCACCTATTAGCGTTCCGCTGTCTATCCAATACTTTATTTTTTCGCTTTTGCAAAATCCATCAACATAGTCAAGTATCTCCATTTGGATTTTCTTTACCTCTTCGAGGTTAAGCTCTCTCATATAAAACTCTCCCTTTCTACACTTATGCTTTTTTATTACTGTCTCGCAAATGTTCTAAATACCCATCCTCTAACTTTATTTGGCATCAACACCTGTAAAATCAAGCGCTCCGACACATTCACCAGATATCTTGGCACACGGATAACACCTTTTTTCAACATAAAGCTCTGCAATTTCGCTTCGCTTTTAAAGTACTTCCATCCACCTCTGCGCTGGTACATTTCCTTGCCAACACGGACGTTGACCAGAATAGATCCGGTATTGGCAAATACCGCATGATTCAACCACATCCGTATCCAAAGATAGTAGTCCTCATTGCAAAACCAGTCCTGATATCCGCCCGCTCCCTGTACCGCATTCCGTTTATACATTACTGACATGTGATTAAAGGCGCACCGTCTTCTCATGTATTCCCGAATTTCTTCGTTGGATTTTGGAACCACACGTTTGCCAACAATGTTAGACTCATCTCCAATAAATTCTGTGATATCACCGCCAACAATATCTACTTCCGGATGCTCTTCAAAATATCTAAGCTGCTGTTCAAATCTTGTAGGCAACGATACATCATCACTGTCCATCCGAGCAATTAAGTCGTGCTTGGAGTTTTCAACCGCAATCTTCAGCGCATTTCCTAATCCGCCATTTTTCTCTAAGCGAATAATATGAAAAATCGAATATAGGCGCTCATATTTCTCAATTACACGATTCAATTCCTCGCAAACCGGACCATCAACGACTAAGACGATTTCATCGGGCTTTATAGTTTGCATCTCTGTAATACTAAATAGTGCTCTATCAAAAAACTTGGGATCATCGCTTTTGTATACAGAAATTGCAACTGAAAATGGTGTATGTGTTTTTATGCTCATCCTTTATATTCCCAGAAGTGTTTTTGCTTCCACTTGCCTTTCTTCGTATTCTTCCATACTGACTCTTCCGGCTTTCAGCAGATAATCCCCGAAGTCATCGGTGATTTCCACCTCGTCTACATCGCTGTTTTCCAGTCCTTTCTGACGGAAAAAGACCTGCTTGACCGTATCAAAAATAATCTTTAAATCCCCTAGAAATGTAACGTGCTGGATATACTCCAGATCCGTTTCAAGCTTGCCGTCCCAGCTCAGCGCATTGCGGCCACGAGTCTGTGCCAAGCCGGATAGCCCCGGACGGACAGTGTGCCGCAGACGCTGCTCGGGGGTCATAAAGACCATATCCCGTACAAGCTGAGGACGTGGACCAATCACCGACATATCTCCCTTGAGGATGTTGAACGCCTCCGGCAGCTCATCCAGAGAGGTCGAACGCAGAGCCTTGCCAAATTTTGTCAGCCGTACATCGTCAGGGAGCAGCTTGCCGTTTTCGTCCCGGGCATCTGTCATCGTGCGAAACTTGTAAAGCTTGAAGATTTTTTCGTCTTTACCCGGACGCGGCTGTGTGAACAGAACAGGAGAGCCCAGCTTGACCCGCACAAGTACTGCCACAATGATGTACAGCCAACCGAATACGATCAGCGCTGCAAGTGCGCAGATAATATCCAGAAGCCGCTTTATGTATCGCTCATAGATTCCCTGTTTTTTTGTCATTTTATCCTCACTCAAAGCACGCACGGATGACCTGAATGATCCGATCCTGCTGTTCCGGGGTCATCTTGTTATCGCTGGGCAGGCACAGACCGCGCTGGAAGATATCTGCACCCACGTCAAACACGCCGCCGGAGATATACGCATTGGTCTTTGCTCTGCCGGAGCCGTTGACCGTAACGAACTCATGCATCCGGTACATGGGCTGCATATGCATGGGCTTCCAGATCGGACGCCCCTCTGCGTTCAAGCCGGCGATAGCCTCCAAGATCTCGGTGGGGCAGGTCTTGCCCTTTTCCTTTATGTACAGCGCCTCGGTCTCGCCGCGCACCTGCTTGCACATAACGTCCTTATCAAGGATCATCGCCGACAGCCAGTAGTTGGGTTCGCACTTCGTTTCATCAAAGGGGTTCATCTGGATGGGCAGACCCTTCAAGCCTTCCTTGTAGCGCTCGTAGACCGCCTTCTTCTGGGCAATGTGCTCGTCCAGATGCGGGTACTGACCACGGATAACGCCTGCAATGACATTGCTCATGCGGTAGTTGTAGCCCACTTCCTCATGTTGATACCATGCGGCATTTTCGCGCGCCTGCGTGGACCACTTGCGTGCCTTGTTGGCCACTTCCAAGTCGTTGGTCAGCAGGCAGCCACCGGAAGAACCGGTGATGATCTTGTTGCCGTTATAGGAGATAGCTGCATAGTCGCCGAAGCTGCCGCACTCCTTTCCTTCCCAAGTTGCGCCCATAGCCTCTGCTGCGTCCTCAACGAGCAGTGCGCCGTGTGCATCGCAGATCTCGCGGATTTTACGGATGTCACCGGGGAAGCCGTACAACTCTGCACAGACCACCAGCTTGACCTCCGGGTACATCTCAAAGGCCTTTTCCAGCGCCACAGGATCCATGTTCCAAGAGGAAGCCTCGGTATCGATGAACACCGGGATGCCGCCCTCGTAGACCACCGGGTTCAGGGTTGCATCGAAGGTCATATCCGAGCAGAACACCCGCTTGCCTTCCAGTGCACCATGGCTGATCATGGGCTTGCCGTACAGCTTTTCACCGGCAAACTTCACGCACAGATGCAGCGCTGCGGTGCAGCTGCACAGTGCCACAGCATACTTCACGCCGGAGCGCTCTGCTGCGATCTTTTCCACTTCATTGATGTTCTGACCCACGGTGCTCATCCAGTTGGTCTCGTAGGCTTCCGTGATATATTTCAGTTCCTCACCGTGCATGGTCGGCGTTGCCAGCCACACCTTATTTGCAAAAGGCGCAAAATCGCCCTTACGATTGAATGCCATAATTCCTCAACGTCCTTTCTTTTCCACCCTTAGAAGAAGCTGATATCCTCGCCGCTCTCTTTTTCGTAGCTGCGGACCCAGTCCTCCTTCAGATCATTGGGGACCAGAATGTCCTTCTGCAGCTCTACCACCAGACGGCTTTCCTTTGCAGCCACACTCTTGATCAGGTATCTGCCGGTCATTGCCAGCGCTGCCTGCTCCCCGTTTGCGAACACATGATGCTCGCCCTCCAGCACGACCTCGACCTCACCCTTGGTATAAGACAACAGCGTGCGCAGGGTCATGGAGCCGCTGGATTCCTGCAGATAGCCGGTAAATTCCCGCACTTCCACTTCCTGCTTTGCGCAGATCTCACGCACCTGTTTGCGGATGCTGTCCGGCATGGTGGTGTCGGCAAGGATCACGCAGCCGATGTTGTATTTCTTCACAGCCTCGTCGATCTTATCCACGCCGCCGATGACCGGAACGCCCTGCATCACGTCGCCGCTGTCATTGGAACGGAAGTCCACCAGACACACCGGGCGGGCAACACCCTCCGGGTTGCGCTCCATCTGGCGCAGCACAACATGGCTGGTCTCGCCGACGCCCACCACCATCACGTTCACCGCAGCATCGTCCTTGCGGTTCATGGTCTTGGCGCGCTCAGACTCCACCAGAATGATACGGGGTGCGAAGCGGATGATTGCAGTCAGGGTGAACTGCACCACAGCACCGATGAGATAGTAGGTCACCGGCATCCGCATGACAAACACCATAGAGCCAACCACCTGCAGCAGGAAAGCCAGCAGGTTTGCATAGACGATGCGGTTCATGTCGCCCAGACCGGCATATTTCCACCGGCTGTTGTACATTTTAAAGAAGTAGAAGATCACCAGACACCCAACGGTATAGAACGGCGCAAAATGCCGGAACGCCGGGATATACCGCATTGCCAGCTCGTTGAACTCCGAATGCACATAGAAGCGAACCACCAGCGCGATGAAGTAAGACAGGTTCACCGCCACGATGTCGAAAACTACCAGTGCCAAACGCATTAGGAGCGAACGGTTGTTCGACTGGTTTTTAACTTGTTCCATATCTGTTTCCTCCTTTTATAGATCAGACCGTTACGGGGGTCTTTCTCTGCATCTTCATTTCCTCTGCCTGCTCCGCCATAGCGTTTACTTCCTCGGGCGAGCGGTAGGTGGGCACGACCCGCTTCAGAGCCTTGCGCGCCGTATCGTCATCGTTGGAGGCCACTGCATCCTGCAGCACGGCCAGCTTGCGGTCGATCTCCTCCTTGGGCAGAGGTGCGTCTTTTTCGATAAAGATCAGACTGTTGTCTGTCTTATCCAACTCTTCCGTCTTGACCAACAGCTCTTCGTAGAGCTTTTCGCCGGGACGCAGACCGGTCTCTACGATCTCGATGCCCTGTGCACCGGAAAGACGGATCATATTTTCGGCAAGCTCCAATATCTTCACCGGTTGACCCATATCCAGCACGAACAGCTCGCCGTTCTTTGCCATGGGACCAGATTGCAGCACCAGCTGAGATGCCTCCGGGATAGTCATGAAGTAGCGGATGATGCGCTTATCGGTCAGGGTCACGGGACCACCGTTGGCGATCTGCCGCTTGAACAGCGGGATGACCGAGCCAGCGGAGCCCAGCACATTGCCGAACCGGGTGGCACTGTAGACCACATTGCCCCAAGTGCTGGCGCTCTGTACGATCATCTCGCACATCCGCTTGGTCGCACCCATGACGTTTGTGGGATTGACCGCCTTGTCGGTGGACACCATCATGAAGCGCTGCACACCATACTCCTCGCACAGTTCCACAAGGTTCCGGGTGCCGAACACATTATTATAGATGGCTTCCACACAGTTCTTTTCCATCAGGGGAACGTGCTTGTGCGCTGCCGCATTGATGACGATCTGCGGGTGGTATTTCTCAAAGACCTTGCACAGCGCCGCCTTGTGGGTGATGGAGCAGATCTCGATCTGAAGGTCAAGGGCGTTGCCGTATGCGATCTTCAGTTCCTGCTGCACATCGTAGGCACCGTTCTCATAGATATCCAGAATGATGATCTGCCGGGGGCTCATTTTTGCCAGCTGACGGCAAAGCTCTGAGCCGATGGAACCGCCGCCGCCCGTGATAAGCACCACCTTGTCGCGGTAATAAGCACTGGTCTTTTCGTCCGAAATTTTGATCTGCTTACGGAACAGCAGTTCTTCGATATCGAACTCACGCAGATAACGCTTCTTGCCTGCGGACTGCATCACGGGGTAGTCGTAGACCTTTACCTTATAACCGGCATTGATGTACCGGGTATACAGTTCCCGCTTCTTTTCATCGCTGAGGTTCTGGATGGCGAACACCACTTCCTGCACCTCATGCTTGCGCAGCGTTTCCAACGTGGCCTCGCTTTCCAGCAGCACCGGGATGCCGTGGATGGAACGGCCAGCCTTTTCCTCACTGATATCCACGAAGCAGCGCGGGATATAGTTCGCGTTGGCGTTGCCCAGCAGTTCCTCTGCCAGATTCACGCCCACACGACCCGCGCCGATGATGGCAATCTTGATCTTCTGTACCGCCTCCGGCATTTCATGGGTCAGTTCCTCGCCCGCAAAGACCTTCAGCAGAAAACGCAGGAATTTTCCCTGCCGGGTATCCTCTTTTCCGCATTTGAAGGCGTAGCGGTAGATCATACGCATTGCCAGCGCAGCCAGCAGATTCATGCAGGCCAGCGACAGCAGGCGTGCAAAGCTGACAGCCTGTACTCCGAGCGCGCGTGCCAGACTCCACTCCACCATCAGTTCAGCCACGAACGCCGCAGCATCGGTCACCAGCAGTCGGATATAGCACTGGATCCCGCCGTAGCGCCAGATCTGCTGATAGATTTTGCCCAGATACCGCGCTGTAAATACACACACCGCCGAAACGATGCCGTGCAGCACAACGCTCTGCCAGCTCAGTGCCTTTGTGGTGACATAGAACAGTACCATTAACAGATCCAGCGCCAGCATGATGACGAGGTCATAGATGACCAGCGGCCACCGGTTTGATTTTCGATTCATCTCCACGATTCTTCCCTCTAGAGCGGTTTTCCCCGCTCCGTTTTATCCTTTCCTATAGAAATTCATTTTCTTGCTCATCCAGCCTTGTCCGGTCTTGGAAACAGCAGTTCATTTTGTTCTGAGGCATCAGTGGCTCGTTTTCGGTTCTCCCACCTCATCCCGATGGCATCCAGCTTTGCAATACGCTCCTCTGTCAGCACAGCGCAGCTTTTTTCGGGGTTATGGTGGGTATAGCGCTGCCGCTTGACCCATTTTCCGATGGCATATCCGCCCGGTGACACGTGATCGGCAGGCACGTTCAGGTCTCCGTGGGCATCAACGTAGCGCCTTGCTTCCTCATATCCTTCGTTCCACTGGCGGTCATTGCGGTTGCCCCAGATCATTCCGATACTGTCCGACTGTGCGATTTTCTGCCGGGACAATTGACCTGCTCTCTGCTTCGTAGCTACCATGTCAGAACGAGGAAGGCTTGTTTTCTCACTCTTCTCACGATCTGACGCATCCGACTTTTCCCGTTTAGTATCAAAAACACTTCGCAGTTTGTCTATTTTAAGGTCAGTGAAGGTCTTATCCGTATTTAGTGCATCGGAGTAAGTCTGACAAACCGCATCCTGAACGCCTGTCGACCACAAGTTATCGCCCTGCATCTGATACTTCGCATAGTTTCGGGTAGACAAAACGCCCCTGACGACTGTTTCGCCAAGGGTCATTTCGCTTGCAATATGACTATCCACCGGTGTATCGGATGTGCTGCAGTTGTTGTAAGCACTTGCTTTCAGAGAGAACAACACCTTCTTTTTCAGGTTTTCCCTCCGAGTTTTAAAGATATATACACCGGGAGAACGCCAGATCACGACCTTCGCCGGGCTGTCCTCGATCAGCTTGAACGCAATGTAGCTCTTTCCGGTGCCGGTGGGATGAACAATGGCAGCCTTGCCGTACTGCTCCATCATCCGGACTGCCGCATGATATGCTTTCTCGTTGTGCTCAAACAGACGCAATGCCACCTTGTTCACCCCTTTCCGCAATAAAGGGGTATCCTCCGCAGTGATAATGAAGGATACCAATCTTTCGACATCGTTGTTTGAATTCTCCTATTATTTTATCATGGTTATATCTGGGAATCAATAGACTTCCTTACAAATGTATCCCATGTGACCTTAGAAAAAACCTCGCAGAAGCTGAAAGTTTTTTGCACATTGCCCATTTCTGCATGAAAAATCCAGCTAAAAACGAAGGTGGACAGAATAAGTGGTCAGATGGGTGTCCAAGCTGCAGGAGGAAACAAAAAACAACACAGTTTACACAGCGGTCAAGCGGATTCTGATTTCAAAAAACGGAGACAGGGTTTTACACCCCAACACGGTGCCTGATTCGTCCGATGGAGCTGGATGTTGCGCTGTCAAAAGTTATCGGCAAAATTTCTGCTCTGTTCTCCCCGGCATAGCAGCCGTGACTCTGTCAATATGTGCAGAAAAAATCCTATGTCACGCAAAAATCGGCTTACTATTAGGCTGGAGTTATTTGAATGTAGCTTTGATACCGCAATACCGGTTGATGTATATTTCACCTGTGCCCTTGAAAACTAGTTTTTAAAGGGTTATATTTGAACCGTGGGAAGTTTCTCACGGTTTTGCTGTTCGAAACTTTGTACACCTCTACGCAATGAGCAGCAGGCAACGCTAATATAGCAGCCAATAAAACTAAGGTAATTGGGAAAAAGGAAAAATTTATGGATTGGTCATCTTTAGCATCAGCAATATTCGGCGGCGTATGTACGCTGCTAGGTGGGTTGCTTGTTTACTATCGTCAGAGCGGGGCTCAAACAAGGCAAGCCGCTTCGGTTTTGTATTACGATTTAAAGAGCATTGAAAGCTATTTAAAAACAGAAAGAAGTTCTGTAAATATCAGGTACTTCAGTGAGTGGCAGTCCATTGTAGCTGAGTGCACATTTTTAGAGCCAGATGATGTCGAACAGCTCTATAAAATATATGATCTGGTATATGACTATGATTACCACTATAGGTTAAAAGAGGAGCGAGGGGCTGTAACTAAAGATGATATTTCACAGTACAAAGAATTGAAAAAAGTTATGTTCTGCTCATCAGACTATAGGTTGGACTTGGAGAAATACAATTCGAAATATAAGAAACTTCTTGAAACCTTAATGGATAATCAGAAAAAAATTTTATAAAGTTTTTTAAAGTAAAGCGGAAGAGATCTAAAGCAAATTCTGATTGACAATGCGCTCAAATCATAGAAATCCGCAATTTCCTATGAATTGAAACTGCAATGCATTATGGGTTGCTCGAGGTTGACGATATCATTGAAGAGTTTGACGAGCCAGGAATCGGAAAAGGTGCAAATGCTTGTCGTTATATAAAAGTCCAATATCGATAACATATCCGCCCCCTCCCGAATGCTAATATTCGTATTTCCAAATCGATTTATAGTTTCAATCAAAATATATTTTTATTCTACAAACTGCACCTCTTGCGAACATAAAAAACGCGTGTTATACTGAAGCCATCAAAAAACATTGGAGGTGTCCCTTATGCCCCGTCCTAAAGGAAGCAAGAACAAACCCAAGACCGTAAAAGCAACCGTTGACTTTGCTGCACAGATTGCTGAAAAGCAGTCTGCAAAGGAAGCCGCTGCCGCTGAAATCGCATCCATCACTGCGAATATCGATGCGCTGAAAGCCGACCTGAAAACCAAGAAAGCAGAGCTGAAATCTATCGACAAGGAAATCGCCAGAATCGAAGCAAAAAAGGTCAAAGCCGAAACCAAAGCAGCGGAATCTGCAAAGAAAGCCGAAGCAGAGGATGTTCTGAAAAAACTGCTGGCAAGCGGCGTGAGCGCAGACGATATCCTCGCAAAGCTGAAGTGATCTGAAAATTTCTGACGTAGCAGTTGACGGAAACATCTACGTCGCAAGCAGTGCAACTTGGTACCAACTTGCGATTTTTGAATCGGATTTTTCAAAATCCAAATTCAAAATGCTTGTTGGGCTGTGCCCAAACCCCTTGTGTTCTGCATCCGGTGGATGCAGGCTGCGCATTTTTGCAAAATGCTTTTTTGATCTGAGTGCCGATGCCTGTGGTATCGGCACTTTTTGCACAGATAGATTCCCGGAAGCAGAAAATTGTGCTATACAGCACATCCGGGATTGCGCTATACTTAATTTACATATCCTGATTTTGCGAGGGCTGGCTGGGCTTGCTTTGCTATTCCCTCCGTCGCCCTCACTGTGTTTTGACCAGCATTTGAATGCTGTTTGTCAGGGGCAGCGAATCGTTGACGGATTTTTTCATTTTGGGGCTTGACTTTTAATAGTTAGTCTTGTGCTAATAACACGTGTGGGGTCGACCCTCACCACCGGCATAAAAAGGAACGTCCTCAGCTTGTCTGGGGGCGTTTCTTTTTATCTGCGGCGTGTGAGCGGGTCGAACAACACGGCGATCAGAGACCGTCAGTCGTATTCCACGGCTGCGGAGCACTTTCCACCGGCTGGCCGGGGGCGGCAAGGGCGCGCTCCATCAGCAGGGCAAGGTAGGCATCCTGCAAAGCGTCTGCCAGCGGATACACCTCTGCCCCGCCGGCAAGATAGCCCTGCATCCTGTCCAGAAAACAGGCGATGGCGGTCTCGTCCTCGTTAAGCCCCGCCTGCGCGGCGGCAGCTGCCAGCGGGTCGGGCAGCGGGGTCAGTTGACGGCACACCGGCTCCCCGGCGGCACCCAGACAGCGCAGAGTATCATCGAACACCTCTCCACGCTCTCCCTGCACACTGGTGTGGGTGCTGCGCAGGTAAGAGTGGTACTGCACGCCGTTAAAATCCAGAAACGCAGTGCTGCCGCCCGCAAATTCCAGCGTGTGCTGCTGCAGGGTCTTTTCCACCAATGCGCCGTTATGCACCGCGCCCCAGCGGGAATCCGTCTCGATGATCTTTTCCGTCCAGCTGCGTCCGGTCACCCGCACCGGCTGCTGCCCGGCGTTCAGGAACTGCCGCGCCAGACTGACCGCGTGGTAGCCGTGCGCCACCGACAGCCGGGCAAACTGCGGCGTGCCCAGTGCGCCGCTGTGCACCGCCGCCAGCCGTTTTGCCAGCGTGGGGTACAGCCAGTACTGCTCCGCCACCTGCAGCTTTGCGCCCTGCCGGTGCAGCTGCCAGAGGGCGCGCAATGCGTCCTCGTTCAGCGCCGCCGGGGTCTCGCACAGCACGGCAAAGCCCCGGGCAAGCCATTCGGTGCTGACGGCGGCGATGGACGCTTTATTCACCGCCACCACCACAAGATCCGGGTGCAGGGCAGCGCACTGCTCCGCCGAGGTGCTTACCGGCACGCCGTATTCCCGGTGCATTTTTTCGGCCTTTTCCTCGGTGCGGCAAAGCATGGCGCACAGCTCGAACCGCTCCGGCAGCGCCTGCGCGATACGCCAGTAAAACAGCGACCGCCAGCCGGAGCCTACTACAACAAACCGCAGCTTAGCCATTTGCCTGTTCCTCCTGAATATGCTTTTGCAGTTCCTGCTCAAACCGGTCTGCATCCAGCGGCAGGGTGATCTTTTCCCCCAGCCATGCGGACAGGTAAGCCGCGTCGGTCAGCTCCAGCGCCCGCACGCCCTCCACACCGGGGGCGGTCAGGGGCGTACCGTGCAAAATGGCATCCGCAAAGTTTGCCAGCATCTCCGGGTAAGGCTCGGCCTGCGGCGCGAACTGCTCGGTAACGGTGGTCTCGGTAAGCTGCTGGCGCTCGGTGCAATCGGCGGTACGGCGGTAGGTCTCGGTGTCTGGCGCGTAGGTGTGCAGAGTGAGGGTGTCCTTTTCCAGCAGGGCGGTGCCCTTGGTGCCCACGATCTCAAGCCGCTCGGTGTAGCTACCCTCGCCGGTGGAGAGGATAAAGGTTGCCGTGCGCTGCTGCGGGTACTCCATCA
>ERZ1034901.370-NODE-370-length-36691-cov-26.822825_pt1 | contig 36691 bp, 36 predicted proteins | sample MGYA00520628_ERZ1034901 | MGnify/ENA primary metagenome ERZ1034901 (study PRJEB33766, sample SAMN09781783) | gut metagenome | biome: gut microbiome | host: Homo sapiens | place: Madagascar | study: EMG produced TPA metagenomics assembly of the PRJNA485056 data... | reverse complement strand
AAGTGGCGTCAGATGAGAACTAACGGTGTTGATGAGAAGTACATCACAGGTGATGCTTCTGACCGCGAGAAGTTCCAGAAATGGGCTGAGACTCTTGAGATGGCTATCGGTAACCCACTTTATCACTGGAGCCACCTTGAACTTCAGAGATACTTCGGATACAACGGTATTCTCAACGGCGATACAGCTGAGGAAGTATGGAATCTCTGTAATGCAAAGCTACAGGAAGATTCTATGTCAGTTCGTAACCTTATCAAGCAGTCAAATGTTACATTAGTTTGTACAACAGATGATCCTGTTGACTCACTTGAGTGGCATCAGGTTCTTAAGGATGATAAGACATTTGACGTACAGGTACTTCCTGCATGGAGACCTGACAAGGCTATGAACATTGAAAAGCCAGAATATCTTGATTACCTTGAGACATTATCTAATGTAAGCGGAATTAAAGTTAATTCATTTGCTTCATTAATAGATGCTCTTAGAAACCGTATGGATTTCTTTGCTTCTATGGGATGCTCAGTATCAGATCACGCTCTTGAGTATGTAATGTACAAGCCATACACAGAAGAAGAAATCGAAGCAATCTTTGCTAAGAGATTTTCTGGTTCTGCTATCACTACAGAAGAGATGAACAAGTTCAAGACAGCATTCATGGTATCTGTAGGTAAAGAATACAACAAGCGTAACTGGGTAATGCAGTTACATTATGGTACAATCCGTGATAATAACAGATTCCGTTATGACCAGTTAGGTCCAGATACTGGATTTGACTGCATCAACACATATGACTGCTCTGCTGAGATGGCTCAGTTCCTTAACGCACTTAATGCTACAGATGAGCTTCCTAAGACAATCATTTACTCACTTAACCCTTCAGTTAACGCTGCTATCGGAACAGTTATTGGATGCTTCCAGGATTCTAAGGCTGTTGGCAAGATTCAGCAGGGTTCAGCTTGGTGGTTCAATGATCATAAGGTTGGTATGACTAACCAGATGACAAGCCTTGCTAACTTAAGTCTTCTTGGTAACTTCATCGGAATGCTTACAGATTCAAGAAGCTTCCTCTCATACACAAGACATGAGTACTTCAGAAGAATCATGTGCGAGCTTATCGGTGGATGGGTAGAGAATGGTGAATATCCAGCAGATGAGAAGGCATTAAAGAAGATTGTTGAAGGTATCTCATACAACAACGCTGTAAGATACTTTGGATTTGATCTTTAATTAGTACCCGAAAAGATAAAAGCCGCTGCCACAATATTTGTGGTAACGGCTTTTTATTATATCTCTTATTACTTTTTATTCCTTGTCTTTTCCATCACATCCAGTGTATGCATTTTGCCTGATGCATCTCTCTTATGCTTTGGCACTTCTCCTGCCTCTGAATTAAATATACCAACATTCTGGTCTTTATTATGCTTTGCTGCACATGCCGGGCAATATCTTCCATATCTGATATCCGCACCACAGTCCTCACATTTTATATAACTGTCTGAGCCATCAGGAATCTCAATTCTTCCTTCTCTTAAATACTTATTGATAATTGATACAGGAACTCCGGTTCCTCGTGAAATATTAGATGCATTTGAAGGTCCATTTTCTTCAATGTACTTTCTTACCTTACCAAATGATGTAAGCTCTTCCTGGCCACAATGATCACACTTAAAAACCTCTCCAAATGCATATCTCATAAGTTCTCCGCATTTTGGACATATCTTTGCACGTTCATACTTAATCATTGTTTCTATATGCCTTTTTTCTTTTTTCATTTTTTCTCTTTGTTCTATTTCTCTTAATGATGATTCCATATTAAACCTTCTTTCCGCTCACTGCTTCTCTGAATATATCTCTTCTCTCCGTCTTTCCAACCCGATTAATTGCTCTTTCTTTATATGTTCCGTCATTCTTAATTGACTTGCTCTTATAATTTTTGTCATCCTCTTCGGGCTGCTCTTTGTTATCAGTTCTTTCAGGCTCTTTTAATGCTTTCTCAAGCATTTCTTTGTTTTTAAATGCTGAATTATCTCTGTTCATAGAAAGCATCTGACGCTGCTTCTGGTTTATATACTGTTCAAGTTGTGAATTATTAACACTGAGCTGACAGCCATAAAGAACCTTAGTTTCATTAATAATTACTTTCCTTACAATTATTCCCATAAGACTATAATTTTTATTAAAATCATTAAAAACCAGTCTTACCGGCATATTAATAACATTTTCCATATCTTCAGAACTGACAAAAGAAAAGCCATTCTCACTGACATCCTTAACTATAACATCAACTGCCTTTCTATTAATTCCAAGCTGGGCAACACCTGAAATCCCAACAAAAAGCCTGAACGCTCCTCTTCTGTTAATTTCAAAGCCTTCCCCACTTGCTGTTATTTTATAAAAGCTGCCAGACTTTTCATGCACACATGCAACACCAACACCCTTCCACACCATTGGAGACTTATTTTCTCTTATCATTACTATATTAATAGCCACACTCTCTGATGAATTAAAAGTTAAAACTTTACCATTGATTCTTATAGGTTCTATAAATATGCTGTTATTTCCCTGACTGACAACTTTAGAAGGAAATTCAAACTTCTGCCCTTTAATACTTAATTCTATAATTATTTTATTATCAGCTGGCATCTCCTGTAAAAGCATAGTTTTTCTCCATTACACGCAATTAATAAAATAATAATAGCACATTTACAGCAATAAAAAAAGACTCTCATGCTAAACTTGCATGAGAATCTTTTTTATGATTAATTATTCTTCATCTTCTTCTGGTTCATTCCAGTTATGATATACATTCTGAACATCATCATCTTCATCTAAGAGTCCTAAGATTCTGTTCATCTTCTTAATATCATCCTCAGATGTAAGGTCTACTGTTGTCTGTGGAATCATAGTAACCTCTGCTGAAGCAAATGTTACTCCGGCATCAGCTAATGCCTGATTAACAGCATCAAACTCCTCTGGTGAAGTAAGGATTTCATAACAATCCTCCTCTTCATTGAAGTCATCTGCACCAGCATCAAGAGCTAACATCATAAGCTCATCAGCATCTCCGGTATATTCTTCCTTGTCTACAATCATCTGTCCCTTGTTGTCAAACATGAATGATACACAGCCTGGAGTACCAACATTACCGCCACCCTTAGTGAATGCACTACGGATATTAGAAGCTGCTCTGTTTCTGTTATCAGTAAGAGCCTCTACGATAATAGCTGTTCCGTTAGGACCATATCCTTCATATGTAACTGATTCGTAGTTAGACATATCATTACTTGCAGCCTTCTTAATAGCTCTGTCAATTGTATCATTAGGCATATTAGCTGCTTTACACTTAGCAACAACCTGTCTTAACTTACTGTTATTATTAACATCCGGACCGCCTTCTTTAACAGCTATCATAAGCTCCTTACCAAGTCTTGTAAAGATTTTACCCTTAGCTGCATCATTGGCTGCCTTCTTATGCGCGATATTCGCAAATTTTGAATGTCCTGACATAAAAATACCTCATTTCAAATTATTACAAATTAGCTTTAATCTTCTCAATCATCTCTGCATATTCAGCATCTGTAAGATACTTCTTATCTGGGTTCATAAGGAATACGCCACCCCATTCGAACTCGTCCTTATACTTAGGGCAGAGATGGAAATGAAGGTGATGACCTGTATCACCATATGCACCATAGTTAACCTTATCTGGGTGGAAAGCAGCCATGATAGCTCTTGCTACTCTTGCAACATCCTCAAAGTAAGCAGCTCTCTCTTCTGCAGTTAACTCGTTCATATCACCAACATGCTTCTTATGTGCTACGATACATCTTCCAGGATGACTCTGCTCCTTGAACAGATATACCTTAGATGTCTCAAGCTCACATATCTTAATACCAAACTTAGCTACGAGGTCACCCTCTACACAATATGCACAATTCTGATCTACCATAATCGTATCCTCTTTTCTATAACCAAATATAACTCATGCTTTTACATTGCATCCTTAATTGAGAAGCTGATTCTTCCCATCTTATCCTTACCCATACACTTGCACTTTACATGATCGCCAAGTGTAAGAACATCTTCAACATGGTTGATTCTCTCATTAGAAATCTTAGAAATGTGAACCATTCCTTCCTTGCCAGGAGCAAACTCTACGAATGCACCGAATTCCTTAATGCTTACAACCTTACCTTCATATATCTTGCCTTCTTCGAAGTCTTCTACAATAGTCTTGATATACTTCATAGCCTTATCCATTCCTGCCTGCTCAACACCACATACAGAAACGAATCCATCATCAGTAATATCAATCTTGACACCGCACTCATCAATGATTGCGTTGATTGTCTTACCACGCTGTCCAACTACTTCGCCAATCTTAGCAGGGTCAATAGATGTCTGGATAATCTTAGGCGCATACTCACCAACAGTCTTTCTAGGCTCAGCAATAGCAGGCTTCATACATGTATCCATGATGAAAAGTCTTGCTTCTCTTGTTCTTCTTATAGCCTCTTCAACGATTGGTCTTGTAAGACCGTGAATCTTAATATCCATCTGGATAGCTGTAATACCTTCTGTTGTACCTGTTACCTTGAAATCCATATCTCCAAAGAAATCTTCAAGTCCCTGGATATCAGTAAGTACAATATAATCATCATCTGTCTCGCCTGTAACAAGACCACATGAAATACCGGCTACCATTCTCTTAATAGGAACACCTGCTGCCATAAGTGACATACAAGATGCACATGTTGAAGCCATTGATGTAGAACCATTAGATTCAAATGTCTCAGAAACGGCACGGATTGCATATGGGAACTCTTCCTCTGATGGAAGTACAGGAACAAGTGCCTTCTCTGCTAATGCTCCATGTCCGATTTCACGACGTCCTGGTCCTCTTGATGGCTTAGTCTCACCTACAGAGTATGAAGGGAAATTATAGTGATGTATGTATCTCTTAGTAGTCACATTCTCATCAAGACCATCAACCTTCTGTGCCTCTGATAAAGGTGCAAGAGTAACAACATCACAGATCTGTGTCTGTCCTCTTGTAAACATTGCAGAACCATGAACTCTAGGAATAATATCAACCTCAGCTGCAAGTGGTCTGATCTGGTTAATAGCTCTTCCGTCTGGTCTCTTGTGATCCTTTAAGATCATCTTACGAACAGTCTTCTTCTGGTACTGGTAAACAGCCTCACCAAGAACTGCAAGCCATTCCTCGTTATCTGCAAATGCTTCCTTCATCTTCTCAGTTACAGCATCAATATTCTTCTCTCTTGTCTGCTTGTCATCTGTGAATACAGCAACCTCCATCTCTTCTGGAGATACAACCTGCTTCATAGCCTCAAACATCTCTGCAGGAACAGCACAGCTTACATAAGAATGCTTTTCCTTGCCAACCTCAGCTACAATCTTATCAATAAATGCAATGATTGTCTGGTTGATATCATGAGCCTTATATATAGCCTCAATCATCTTGTCTTCTGGAATCTCATTAGCTCCTGCTTCAATCATAATAACCTTCTGCTTAGTTGAAGCAACTGTAAGCTGAAGATCTCCATCCTGCCACTGTGCCTGAGATGGGTTAACGATGAATTCTCCATCAATCATACCAATCTGTGTTGTAGCACATGGACCGTCAAATGGAATATCAGAAATAGATGTTGCAATAGCAGAACCAATCATAGCAAGTAATTCTGGTCTGCAATTCTCATCAACTGACATAACCATGTTATTAAGAGTAACATCGTTACGATAGTCCTTAGGGAATAATGGTCTCATAGGTCTGTCGATAACTCTTGATGTAAGGATAGCATTCTCAGATGCCTTACCCTCTCTCTTGTTAAATCCACCAGGAATCTTTCCTGCGGCATACATCTTCTCTTCATATTCAACGCTTAATGGGAAGAAATCAATTCCTTCTCTTGGTTCTTTAGATGCTGTTGCTGTTGAAAGAACAACAGTATCACCATAATGCATTAATGCAGCACCGTTAGCCTGTGCACACACTCTGCCGATATCAACTCTTAAAGTTCTTCCGGCGAGTTCCATTTCATACTGTTTAAACATATGAACTCCTTCCATAAAAAATATATATTTAACAGAAGGTCCGAAACAACTGAAAAACACACCATAAACTACCGCCATGATATACATTTCAGTGGTCTCGGGGTATCCCTTCTGCCATTAACAACGCAATAGGGCGGAGTTATACACTCCGCCCTGATTAATTACTTTCTTAAGCCTAAACGCTCAATAAGATTTCTGTAAGATTCAATATCTGTATCCTTAAGATATGCAAGTAAAGCTCTTCTCTTACCAACCATCTTAAGAAGACCTCTTCTTGAGTGGTGATCCTTCTGGTTAACCTTAAGATGTTCTGTTAACTCAGCGATTCTTTCTGTTAAGATAGCTACCTGAACTTCTGGAGAACCTGTGTCTCCTGGCTTTCTTCCATAAGTAGCAATGATTTCTGCTTTCTTTTCCTTAGATATCATGTCTAAATCCTCCTAAATATTAATCTCCTGCCACTAAGCTTCAGGTCGGAGTGTCCTATAGCTGGGTGACGGCTCATACTCGATTATTGTAACACAGGCATTAAACCTTTGCAAGTATTAATTATCCAATAAGAAACATATTTCTTGCAAAATCCGAATCTGCCGCAATCTGTCTCTTCAACCCTTCTACATCTTCAAACTTCATCTCTGGTCTTATAAAATGTATGAATTCAACATCAACCTTCTTGCCATACACGTCCTTATCAAAATCAAAAAGAAATGTCTCAACACTTATCTCCGGTGCATCACTTACTGTAGGCTTAGTTCCTAAGTTAGTAACCCCGTAGAATTTTTCACCATCAATAGTCGTCTGGGTAGCATATACTCCATTAGGTGGCAGGAGCTTATACTCCGTCGGATATATGTTAATAGTAGGGAAATCAAGCTTCCGTCCAAGCTGGTTTCCTATCGAAACCACACCTGTAACATTAAACGGTCTGTTAAGAAGAACATTTACCGTTTCCATATGGCCAACCTTTAATTCTTCTCTTATATATGTACTGCTGATTTCCTTATCCTGATATTTTTCCTTTTCAACAATAATAGTTGTAAAACCAAGTTCTTTTCCTGCTTCCACAAGCATTGCTGCATCACCTGCCCTGTCTTTTCCAAAACGGTAATCAGTACCTACAACAACATATTTTGCATGCAGCTTATCAATAAGAATCCTGCATATAAAATCTTCAGGTTCCATATGCATGAATTCATCTGTAAACGGATATTCAATCTCAACATCTATACCAAAATTCTCACACAGTCTGCGTCTTTCACTGCTTGTAGATATAAAATGCTGATACTTCTGTGGACATATTGAAAGCGGCAGGCTGTCAAATGTAAACAAAACTGCAAGCAGATTCTCCTCATCCGCTTTCTTCCTTACAATCTCAATAAGCTTCTGATGTCCTGTATGAATTCCATCGAACTTTCCTAATGTAACTGCACTTTTCTTATTTAATTGAAAATCATCTGTTCCATGAATGTATTCCAAAGATGATCACGCCCCTTTACTTGTTGTCTTCGTAAAATATCTTAACCGGATAAAGCACTTCATCTCGAAATTCATATACGCCGATAAAGCATTTATCAGAATCATACACTCTGTATTTCTCGTTATCATTGATTGCGACATCTGCAGGTATCTGTTCTCTTGACAGCTTATTGCCATTGTGAAGATACCGGCTGTATTCTTCTGCAAATGTTATCTCCTGATAATCACTGAATATCTTATCTATGCCAGTTATCCTGTCTTCTATTTCACCCTTTAACACAAGAGCCGATATCTGGTTAAGTGTAAGTGTATCATCAAGCATGAATTCACCTACCCGCGTTCTTGTAAGCTTCATCATACATGCGCCACACCCAAGCTTCTTACCTATATCATCACATAATGACCTGATATAAGTTCCCTTTGAGCAGTCAACAGTAATAGTAACTGTTTTCTGTTTATCTGAAAGATTGATATCATTCACCCTTAATGTATTAATATGGACAGTTCTTGGTTTTCTTTCAATCTCAATACCTTTTCTTGCAAGCTCATAAAGCTTCTGTCCATTATGCTTTAAAGCTGAATACATAGGCGGTATCTGTTCATACTCACCTATGAATTCATTACATGCTTTAAGGACATCCACTTCACTCACATTAACCTCTGACTGGGCAACAATTTTCCCTGATATATCAAGAGTATCTGTCGTTGTGCCAAGAAGCATTACAGCCTCATAAGTCTTTCCCCAGTCAGTTATAAGGTCACACAGCTTTGTAGCCTTACCGATACACACAGGAAGCACCCCGACCGCATCAGGGTCAAGTGTACCTGTGTGACCAATTTTTTTAGTTTTAAGTATTCCCCGAAGCTTTGCAACTACATCATGAGATGTAAATCCCTGCTCCTTATATACATTTAAAACACCATTCATGCATTATCCTCATTATACTGCTGCTCAATCATTTCGCCAATCTTATTAACGATACTGTGGACATTGCCCTTAGCAGAGAATCCTGCTGCCCTCACATGTCCTCCACCGCCAAATGCTGTGGCAATTCTTGCAACATCAATCATTTTCTTTGAACGAAGACTTACTTTGTATTCGTCCTTATCTGTTTCATAAAGGAATATAGCCACTTCAACTCCGTCTGTTAAGCGTAACTGCTCAATAATTCCACCAAGTTCTTTGCCAGTGACACCATAGAAATTCATTTCTTCAATAGATACACTTGAAAATATACATCTGCCATCATAAAACAACACACTTTCAAGCAAAGCTCTTCCAAGAATCTGGTTCTGGATATAACTCTTCTTATAAAAGCTGTTATCGATAATGTCAGAATAATCAATTCCCATCTCCATCATCTTTCCAGCTATATCCATTGTCCTTCTTGATGTACAGCTGTACTTAAACACACCTGTATCATGGATTATTCCTGTATATATGCACTCTGCAACATTTTTATCGACCTTATCCTCGTCAAATGTTGTATAGAGAACTTCACATGCCGAACTTGACTGTGGCTCTACATAATTAACATCAGCAAATGAATTATTGCTTATATGATGATCTATGCAGATAGTCTTATCAGCATTTTCAAAGCAGCTCATAAATGGTTCAATTCTATCCATTGAACTGCAGTCAAGTACTACGAATAAATCAAAATGCTTATCCTCAGCCTCATACTTAATATCATTAATACCAGATAAATAATTAAATTCATCTGACGGCTTTTCAAGATAAACAGTAACCTCGCACTCAGGAAGATTCTTCCTGATATAATTATATAAACCTAATGTTGAACCAACACAGTCACCATCAGGACGGATATGTCCTGTGATACCTATAACCTTTGCATGTCCGATTTCTTCAATAATATTCATGACTAACCTCTTTATTCTGTCTCGTCTTCAACCTCAACGTGCATCTTATTATCATGTTCTGTAACTTCATCAATAAGCTTAGACATATTAATACCATACTCAATTGACTGATCAAGAATGAATCTTATTTCAGGAGTATTTCTTAAATTGACAGTTCTTGCAAGCTGTCTTCTTATATATCCTTCTGCACTCTTAAGACCTGTAATCGTGTCCTTCTGTGACTTTTCATCACCAAGAACACTTATATATGCCTTACATGTCTTAAGGTCAGGAGCGACCTCAACCGCTACAACCGAAGTCATAGGGTTGATTCTAGGGTCTTTAATCTCGCTTCTGATTATATTACTTAATTCTTTCAATACCTCGCCGTTAATACGGGTATTCTTTACACTATTTTTACGCATATATTCTCCAAATAAAAACTAAATCCTATCTTGGCACTTCAACCATGATATGTGCTTCAATCATATCCTCTGGCTGGATATCATTGAACTTTTCAAATACCATACCACACTCAGTACCTGCCTTGATTTCCTTAACCTCATCCTTGAAGTGCTTAAGAGATGCGATAGGTCCTTCATAAACCTTCTCACTTCCTCTTGTTATACGGACAACAGAATCTCTTGTAATTCTTCCCTCTTCAACGATACAGCCGGCAATATTACCAACTCCTGAAGCCTTGAATATCTGCATGATTCTTGCATGACCGATAATCTTTTCTTCATAGATAGGCTCAAGCATACCCTTAAGGGCTGCCTCAACATCTTCAATAGCATTGTAGATAACGCTGTAGAGTCTTAAATCTACCTTTTCTCTCTCTGCAACAATTCTTGCCTGATTATCAGGCTTAACATTAAATGCAATGATGATAGCGTTAGAAGCAGATGCAAGTACTACATCGGATTCATTAACATTACCAACACCACCATGAATTACCTTAACAACAACCTCTTCATTAGAAAGTCTTACAAGACTTGACTTAACAGCCTCAACAGAACCCTGTACATCAGCTTTGATGATAATATTAAGTTCCTTCATATTACCAGCCTGAATCTGCTCAAAGAGTGCATCAAGAGATACCTTATGCTTAGTATCATCAAGAAGCTTCTTTCTTCCCTCGCTGATAAATGTCTCTGCTGTACTTCTTGCTTCCTTCTCAGAATCTGCAGCCATAATGATTTCACCTGCATTAGGAACATCATTAAGACCAAGAATCTCAACTGGAGTAGATGGTCCGGCAACCTTTACTCTGTTACCCTTATCATCAATCATTGCTCTTATCTTACCATAGCATGAGCCTGCTGATACAGCATCTCCTACATGAAGAGTACCCTTCTGTACAAGGATAGATGCTACAGGACCGCGTCCCTTATCAAGCTCAGCCTCAATAACAATACCTCTTGCCTTTCTGTCAGGGTTAGCCTTAAGTTCATTAACCTCTGCTGTAAGAAGAATCATATCAAGAAGCTCATCAATACCCTGCTTAGTATGTGCTGATACTGGAACAAATGTAGTAGAACCACCCCAGTCTTCTGCAATAAGACCATACTCAGTAAGCTCCTGCTTAACCTTCTCGATATTAGCATTAGGCTTATCAATCTTATTGACAGCAACAATAATCTCAACACCTGCTGCCTTTGCATGGTTAATAGCTTCAATTGTCTGTGGCATTACACCATCATCTGCGGCTACAACAAGAATAGCAATATCTGTAGCCTGAGCACCACGCATTCTCATAGCTGTAAATGCTTCATGACCCGGAGTATCAAGGAATGTAATAAGATTACCATTTACATTTACCTGGTAAGCACCTATCTTCTGTGTGATTCCGCCTGACTCCTTAGCTGTCACATGAGTTTCTCTGATTGCATCAAGTAATGAAGTCTTACCATGATCAACGTGTCCCATAACGCAGACAACTGGTGGTCTTGGAACAAGCTTATCCTCTGGTTCTTCATCTTCCTTAAGAAGTTCTGCAATAACATCAACCTTCTCTTCATGCTCACATATACAGTTGAACTCGAGAGCAATCTCTTCTGCTGCATCGTAATCTATCTCTTCGTTAATAGTAACAACCTTACCCTGTAAGAACAACTTCTTAACAAGTGCTGCAGGAGCTACCTTCATCTTATCTGCAAGTTCCTTGATAGTAAGAGTATCTGGAAGAACAAGCTGCTTGATTGTCTCTTCTTCCTTTTCCTTCTTCTCAGGCTTTGTCATAGGCTTCTTATCAAATCTGCTGTTAGCGAACTTAAGATTTTCCTTAGCCTCATTATCTCTCTTTCTGTCATTCTTCTTGCTGTCTATTCTTGAATCATGTCTTCTTGAATCTGGCTTAGCTGAAAAATCAAACTCTTCCTTAGGTGCAGAATCTCTTCTGTCATTATTTCTTCTCTGACCTCCGTTAAATCCTCCACGGTTCTGGTCATTATCCTTTCTGAAGCCGCCATTTCCAGACTGTCCGTTTCTGTCATTTCTGAAACCGCCGTTATTGTTGCGGTCATTGTTTCTATAACCGCCATTATTATCACGATTACCATAACCACCATTGTTATTACGGTCATTATTTCTGTAACCGCCATTATTATCACGGTTGCCATAACCGCCATTGTTGTTGCGGTCATTGTTTCTATAGCCGCCATTGTTACGGTCATTATTTCTGTAACCATTATTATCACGGTTACCGTAGCCGCCATTGTTATTACGGTCGTTATTCCTGTAGCCACCGTTGTTATCACGGTTTCCATAACCACCGTTATTATTACGGTCATTATTTCTGTAACCGTTATTACCTCGGTCGTTGTTTCTATAACCGCCGTTATTATCACGGTCATTATTTCTATAACCGCCATTATTACGGTCATTATTTCTGTAGCCGCCGTTGTTATCGCGCTGTCCGTCTCTGTTATTATTATCTCTTCTAGGATTCTTATCCCTTGAACTGTTCTGTGGGAAATATACCTGTGAGATATGCTTCTTATCATCAGCATTGCCAGACTTATTCTGTGTTCCCTGCTGTGGCTGCTTTGGAGCCTGATTCTGCTGTCTGTTATCCCTGTTATCATTCTTTACAGGCTGTGACTGCTTTGCTGGCTGTGCTGCCGGCTTATTCTCAGCCTTAGGTGCAGGAGCAAACTTCTTTCTCACACTTGAAATTTCTGCATCTGTAAGTCCGCTTACAGGCTTATAAGTCTTCTCACTGTTGCTAAGCATATCAGTAATATCCTTAGATGTTATATTTAATTCTTTTGCCAATTCATGTACTCTCATATTTGCCATTTAACCTCTTTTCCAAATAACAGCACTGCTGTTATTCTAAACCCTGTTCAAAATATTTTTCTATGGTCTTTGCAAATCCTTCATCAAGGACTGCCAGTGATGCGCGGAATTCCTTTCCTATCGCGTGGCCAACACTCACCTTGTCACTAAAAAAATGTATCGGAACCTTGTAATAAGTACACATATTAGTAAACATTTTCTTAGTATTATCTGAAGAATCATCTGCAACAATAACTGTGTATGCCTTTCCGGTTTTAACAGCCTTCTCTGTTGAAAACTCTCCGCTTGCAACCTTTCCGGCTTTCTGCGCAAGTCCAATCATATTAAGGATTTTCTGTTTATTTTCCAATATTATTCAGCTCCTTTGCTAACTCATCATAGACAGCAGAATCTACTGCCATCTTAAATGACCTTTCAAGTCCCTTATTCTTAAATGCTTTAGACAGGCAGTCTTCATTCGCACATATATAAGCCCCTCTGCCATTCTTCCTGCCTGTAGCATCTATAACAATTGATTCATCCTGTGTCTTCAGAATACGGATTAAGTCCTTCTTATCCTTCATCTGACCGCAGCCAATACACTGTCTTTGTGGAATCTTCTTTACTGTAGCCACTATGCATCACTCCTAATAATTATTCTTCATCAAGGCTTATTTCAGATGGTTCAACATACTCTTCTTCTAAGTTCTCTTCTTCTGTATGTTCTTCAGGTTCAGCCTCGCTCTTAATATCAATTCCATATCCTGTAAGCTTTGCAGCAAGTCTTACATTCTGTCCCTGCTTACCGATTGCTAAAGAAAGCTGCTGCTCAGAAACAACAATCTTAGCCTTCTTCTCTTCATCATCAGCTACTGCTGAAACAACCTTTGCAGGGCTTAATGCGTTAACAATAAGCTGTGCTGAATTGCTGTCCCATTCAATGATATCTATCTGCTCATTGCCAAGCTCATTAACAATAGCTTTAACTCTTGCACCGTTAATACCAACACATGCACCTACAGGATCTACATTTGCAACATTGGCTCTTACTGCCATCTTAGTTCTTGAGCCGGCTTCTCTTGCAATGCCCATGATTTCAACAACGCCGTCTTTAATCTCTGTAACTTCTTCTTCAAAAAGCTTCTTAACAAGCTCCTGTGACTTTCTTGAAACTCTTACAACAGGGCCACCCTTTTCTCTGTTAATTACATCAACAACATATAACTTAATTCTGTCGCCTGGTACAAACTTCTTATCCTTGAACTTGTCATCAGCCTTAAGAACTGTCTGGAGTCTTCCAAGATCAATTGTAAGATCACCGTTATCAGCAACTCTCTGTACAATACCTGTAATAAGTTCCTTCTCCTTAGAATGATACTCATTATAAAGAGCATTCTTTTCCTGCTCTCTGATAGTCTGCACAATAGTATTCTTAGCATTCTTTGCAGCTTTTCTTGAGAACTCCTCAGACTTAACTTCAACAGTGATAACATCACCAAGCTGGCAGTCAGGCTTAATCTTTCTGGCATCTTCTAATGCAATATCAGTACCTGATACATATTTTTCTTTCTTATTCTCTCTGTTCTCTGGAACAATAACTTCCTCAACAACAGTTCTGTCAGAATAAATGTGGAAATCACCTGTTCTTCTGTCTAACTCAACACGACCGTTATCAGCCTTATCAAACTCAGCCTTGTACTCATCCATAAGAGATTTCTCGATAGCTGCAAACATAATCTCTTTATCGATTCCATTCTCCTTCTCAAGAGCATCAAGTGCCATAATTAATTCCTTATTCATTGCTTTTAATTTCCTCCAAAAATATATTATACTTCATCTACAAATGCCCATCTGATCATAGCCAGATTACTTCTGTCAAATGTTTTAGTTACATCATCAATACTGATTGTTACCGTATCTTTATCATATTCCTTAAGAACCCCGGAATATTCCTTAGATTTATCAACAGGACTGAATAATTTAATCTCAATCATTCTGCCAATACTCTTTTCATAATCCTTCTCTTTCTTAAGAGGTCTTGTAAGACCCGGAGAACTCACCTCAAATATATACTGGTCATCAATGTAATTCTCCCTGTCCAGTATCTCATTGAAAGCTCTGCTCACATTCTGGCAGTCATCAATAGTAACTCCGCCTTCTTTGTCAATGTAGACACGCAGATACCAGTCGCTGCCTTCTTTCACGTAGTCAACATCAAAAAGTTCCACGCCGTTAGCTTCAACAACCGGCTGTATAAGTTCTGTTGTCTTAGCTTCATAGCTTTCTCTTTTTCCCATGCAGTACTCACCCTTTCTAAAAATATTCAGTTTTCTTATATATGAACGAAAGAGTGGACATCTCTGCCCACTCTTTCCGTATCACATATAGTAGCTTGTAGGGGAATCGAACCCCTGATTCCGCCGTGAGAGGGCGGCGTCTTAGCCTCTTGACCAACAAGCCATAACCTTTGTTGTCTTGCAGTTGTGTACCGCAGCAACAATGATATCTTAACTCAATTATCGTAATCCGTCAAGCACTTTTTTGAATTTTTTTAATATTTTTTACAATAATCATTCAAAATCTTCAAAAAAGCGCTTAAATACTGGATTTCAAGCTAATTAATAATCTTATGCAAAACTAAAAATTGCTGTAAATACTCCCGCACTTGCGATTCCCATAATCACTCCTGCAAGTAAGACTCCTAACAAAACTGCTATTACACTCTTCTTAAATCCCATATCAAGAAAACTTGCTGCAAGTGTTCCCGTCCATGCACCTGTTCCCGGAAGCGGAATTCCAACAAAAAGTAATAATGCTACAAAAAGACCTCTTCCAGCCTTCTCCTTAAGCTTCTCTCCGCCCTTGTGTCCTTTTTCGATACAGAAAGTAAAGAACTTTCCAATATATTTCTTATCCTTTCCCCACTCAAGAACCTTTCTTGCAAAAAGGTAAATAACCGGTACAGGAAGCATATTACCTATTACGCACACAATATATGACTGTAACAATGGTAACTGAAATCCCTGTGATACAGGAATTGCACCTCTAAGCTCAATAAGTGGAACCATAGAAATAAGAAAAATATACAAATACTTTTTTAACATACTATCTCCTATTTAATTTAATAATAAACAGAATTGATAATACATAATATTTGTTAAAAAATCAAGTGTATTATATATTCTCAATCTGCCAGTCAATCGGTTCTACCCCATTAGCCTTTAAAAATTCATTGCACTGGCTGAAATGTCTGCAGCCAAAAAAGCCTCTGTACGCAGATAACGGACTCGGATGTGGTGCTTTAAGAATAAGATGTTTCGGATTATTAAGCATTGATGCCTTTCTCTGTGCAGGCGAACCCCACAGCATATACACAATAGGTCTGTCCTGCATATTGACAGCATTAATAACTGCATCCGTAAACTGCTCCCAGCCGTGTCCCTGATGTGAATTAGCCTGATGTGCTCTTACAGTGAGTACTGTGTTAAGCAGAAGCACTCCCTGGTCGGCCCATTTCTTAAGATATCCGTTATTAGGAATATAACATCCACAGTCATCATGCAGTTCTTTATATATATTCTTAAGTGAAGGCGGTGCTTCCTCTCCCGGAAGTACTGAAAAAGACAGTCCATGTGCCTGATGTACATTATGATAAGGATCCTGACCAAGTATCAGTACCTTAACCTTACTAAGCGGTGTAAAATGAAACGCATTAAATATATCATCTGCCGGAGGATATACAACATATTTGCTGTATTCATCCTTAACAAATGTAAATAATTCCTTGTAATATGGCTTGGAATATTCCTCCTTAATAGCAGGAAGCCAGTCATTATCTATCATTGACATATCCATATCCTCCTACATACGCATAGGAATACCATTATCTGCAAGGTATTTCTTAAGCTCCATAATATCAAGTTCCTTATAATGGAATAGTGAAGCTGCAAGTGCTGCATCTGCTTTTCCCTTAGTAAATGCATCAAGAAAATGTTCTTTACTGCCTGCACCACCTGAAGCAATTACAGGTATTGATACATTTGACGCAATTGTATTAGTAAGCTCAATATCATATCCAGCTTTCGTTCCGTCACAGTCCATACTTGTAAGAAGAATCTCTCCTGCACCGAGCTTTTCTGCCTTCATAGCCCATTCTACAGCATCCATATGCATATCAACTCTTCCGCCATTCTTATATATGCTCCAATGACCATCACTATTCCTCTTTGCATCAATTGCAACTACAACACACTGGCTTCCAAACTTATCAGCCGCATCAGATATAAGCTGCGGATTCATAATAGCTGCCGAATTAATTGATATCTTATCAGCCCCTTCTCTTAAAAGTACCTTAAAATCATCTGTGCTTCGTATTCCACCGCCTACCGTAAACGGAATAAATACTCTTTCTGCCACTCTTCTTACAAGATCAACAGTTGTGTTTCTTCCATCACTTGAAGCTGTAATATCAAGAAATACAAGCTCGTCTGCACCTGATTTATCATACATTGATGCAACCTCTACAGGATCCCCTGCATCTCTTAAATCAACAAAATTAGTTCCTTTGACAACTCGTCCATCCTTGCAGTCAAGGCATGGTATAATTCTTTTAGTAAACATCAGCAACTCCTTTTAGCAATTATAATGACGCAAAGTTCTTTAATATCTTAAGTCCTACATCACTGCTCTTTTCAGGATGGAACTGGCATGCAAACACATTGCCGCTTTCAACCGAAGCATGAATATGTGTAGTATACTCCGTAGTTGCTGCCACAATCCCCTCATCTGCTGCCTTAAGATAATAAGAATGTACAAAATACACATACGGATTATCTTCAAGTCCCTTAAAAAGTCTCGCTTCAGGCTTAATATCAAGAGAATTCCATCCCATATGCGGAATCTTGAAACCATCCTTAGCAGGAATCTTTAATATCTTTCCCGGAAGAATATCAAGTCCCTCCGCCCCCGGAGTCTCATCACTTTCCTTAAATAAAAGCTGTAATCCCAAACATATTCCAAGGAATGGGGTTCCATTACCTGTCACCTTCTTAATAGTATCAACAAGACCGAACTTATCAAGATTGTTCATTGCATCACCAAATGAACCAACTCCCGGAAGAATAACCTTATCAGCCTGTAAGATTTCACTTGAATCTCTTGAGACTAAAACCTCCTCTCCTAATGATACCAGAGCCTTTTCAACACTCTTTAAGTTACCTGCGTCATAGTCAATAATAGCTATCATTGTACTGCCTTTCCGTATTCCTTTATTTTTAAGTAATAGTTAGTAAAATCACTGTTTGACATATCTGCCAGTGATATTCCCTGTGCTTCAGATATCTTAAATGTATTCTGTAAAGCATCAATTACATTCTGATATTCTGCCTTAAACTTATCATCAATTCCAAGTTCCTGTGCTGATGAACGATATGTATTATATCTGTCTATTCCCTTAATCAATGCATTTAATGCTTCAGTTTTCATATTAAGACTCATATAATTATTATAAGAATCATACTGTCTTCTGACATACATTATAGTTGATGCCTGCTCATACAACGTCTTATCATTAGAATTAAGTTTCATTCCATTAAGCTTGGAATAAGCTTTGGCATACTCACCATTATTATAATATGTCTTAGCCTGTGAAGAATTAGTATTATAATATAAAGCCGAATTCAAAACACAGACAAGCACTACAACTCCAGCAACAAAAAAAGCAAGCATAATTAATGAGACTGGCTTAATTTTAAGAATATCCCCCGGTTTTGGAGGTTCTTTAGTTTTCTTCTCTTTCTTAGGCTTAGGCTGCTTTTCTTTTTTAGGCTTTGATGCTTTCTTCTGCTCTGCCGCATGCTTTTTCTTTTCTTTCTTTTCTATAGCTGCAGCCTTTTTTAACTCTTTATTTTTCTGTTTTTCTTCATCCTCGAGTCTTTCAGCCTCTTCTTCTGCTTTTTCCTCTTCTATTCTTTTTGCCTTCATCTGGGCGAGCCTATACCTGAATCTTGCAAAAAAGCCTTTCTTAGGTGCTTCTGAATCATCGAGTGTATTCTTATTACCGAATACATCTTTTATTATCTGTTCATTCTCATCCTTAGGTTCTCCATCACCAGTTTCCTGCTTATCTGTAACCTTTTCCTGTTGTGAAATATTTCCATCATTGCCATTATCTGAATTATCATCATCAGAACTCTCATCCTCAAGACTATCAAAAAACACTTTCTTTATCTTCTTAAAAAAGTTATCTTTTTTGGGTTTTTCTGGCTTTATTTTACTCTCATCAACCTTAACAGTTTCTTTATTTTCTTTCAGATCTGTTTTTCCTTTTTCAGTCTGTGCTTCTTCCAACGCCTGAGCCTGTGCCTTTGCTTCCGCATTTTTAAGTTCCTCATCAGGATTTAACAAATCATCTATTGAAATACTGTCAGTATCAGACTTGACATCTTCAATCAAATCATCAAGATTCATATTCATAAGTCTTTCCATGTCATTATCCGACAATTCCATATCATCATCAGATGTTATAGTTGCTCCAGCTGCTTCTTCAACCGGTGTATCCTCTAACATCTTATCTACCGCCTCTTCAGCCATAGCATCCTTTTTTGCCTCTGTATCTTCTTCACCAGCATTTTCTGATTCTATTTTCTCCCTTACCTGACGAGCTATCTCTTCCGGATCTTTCTCCTTAATCTCCTGCTGCCATTCACTTTTAGGTTTTTCCTGTTGAGAATCTGCCTGCTCCTTTTCATTAATCGAATCAAGCAATTTATCCAGATAATCTTCTTCCTTATCAGACAAAATTCTCACCTCCTGAAATCAAAATACACTAAAATATTAACATAAACATTGCTTATTAACAACATTTTACAAGTTCTTTTATAAACTGTGCTCCATTCATCTCAAAAGCACATGCCCTGTCCCCGATTTCCTTAGGAATCTGGTAAAATGTACTGTGAACACGATACATCTTAGCCTTCTGATTAATCATCACAATTCTTTCAAATGGCCATCTTATAACATTAGGGTTAGAAAAATCTTCCCCCAGTTCCACAATAACCAGCTTCTTTGCAAGTGAGGATGACAGCCATTTATTGTAGAAATCCCACTGTTTCTCCTCTTCTTCAGCATTATTTTCATTGACCGGACAGACAATTCTTCTTTCATTAAGTCCACAATTCCTGATTGTACCAGCTTTATCAGTAGATACAATAAAGTAATTCACATGTTCCATAGATGCAAACAGCTTTTTCAGATTGTCATATATTTCTGTATCATCAGAAGAATATATTTCTTTCCCCAAGCCAAAAAGTACATAATCAGCACTCTTTATATCATCAATTAAATCATTATAAATCATAAGTACCTCCATTTCATAACCATATGATTATAACATCTTTTGAGAGGGTTGTCATCGCTGCTCGCGCAAAAAAGGACACCGCCCATGTCAGGCGGCGTCCCATAAGAGGAAGTGTAAAATGAAGAAAATTATCTGAGTAATTTATCGATTTCTGATACAAGCAGTCCGATTTCCGGCTTTGACAACTGGACATCTGCACCAAGTGATTCTCCCTTGGCTCTCATCTGTTCATTAATAAGTGATGAGAATATAACAACCGGAATATTCTTTAACTTGTCATCAGACTTAATAAGCTTTGTAAGTCTGTGGCCATCCATAAGCGGCATCTCCAGATCAGTGATAACACAGTCTATATCAAGCGGTACTTTTCCTGCCTTGGCATCTGATATAAAATCCCATGCTTCCTGACCATTATGACATAATGTAAGATTATCATAACCTGATTTAACAAGTGAATCAGATATCAGCTTAATAAGAAGAGGTGAATCCTCTGCTATGACAATATGTGCTTCACTTCTTGGTCTGCCTTCAAGTTTGAGAATATCAGAAGTCTTAAGACCTGTCTCCGGACTTATATCTGATACAATACGCTCAAAGTCAAGAATAATAATAAGCTGACCGTTAATCTTAACAATTCCTGTGGCAATTCCGTTGTCAGCAGTACTTATTGTTGTATCTGGAGTAATAATATCAGCCCATGATACTCTGTGGATTCCAACAACTGTATGTACATGAAAAGCGACATTCAATTTGTTGAAATTAGTTATAATAAACATATCCTTCGAAATATCTCCTGAAGGAGCACTTTTAATAACCTTAGCAAGATCTACAACTGTTATCATTAAATCTCTTGGCATGAATATTCCTTCTACACTAGGATGTGCATTCGGAACCGGTGTAACCGGACTATATGGCACAATCTCTTTAATCTTGGCAACATTAATACCATAATGATTATTCCCTATTGTAAATTCAAGAACCTCTAACTCATTAGTTCCACTCTCTATCAAAATATTAGTTTCCATATTAAATTCCTCCATGTTGTTCACGAACAACTTCTATGTGAAGATTATAACAGAAACATATAAAAAAAACAATGAAATAATGAAAAACTTATCTTACAGGTCTTATAATGCTTCTGCTGCACAGATAAGTTATAAGGAAATATCCACCATAAATAACTGCAACGAATGCGAGCGTAAGCCCGATAGATGCTGCCATTGAACTCATTCCCATAGTTGCAAGAATTATGTTAATAAATTTAATTCCAAACACAGAATGTATAAGTGCGAGAATCAGCGGAAATGCGAAGAATATTCCAATCTGCTTAAAAAGCGCCATATCAATCATTCTCTCATCAACTCCAAGCTTCCTTAACATTCCATATCGTTCCTTATTGTCTGCACTGTCTGACAATTCTCTCAACGCAAGAATTGCTGCACTGCTTATAAGGAATATAATTCCTAAATATAAGGCAATAAATGTAACTAATGCTCCAAGCCCGACACTGCTTTCAGCCAGCTCAATTCTGGAATTCCAGCTAATGAAGCTCTTTTTAAATGATATATTTTTCATTAAATTATCTAACTGTGTTTCAATAGAATATCTTTCTTCCTTAGTGTCTGCCCTATAGTCAGCACTAAGCCCCATACTGCGTACCTGCTGTGGTTTTACCGCATTATCAGGCACAACAAGAATCCCATCATTCATATTCTGAACACCAATCTGTACAAAACCATCCTTGCATTCATCATATCTAGGTTTATACTCTTTTCCATTGACAGATAATATAATTCCTTTCTTTAATGCCTGATTCCTAATCATAACCATATTCTTATAATCTGCCACTATAATATATTCATCGTCATTAAGTTCATACGTACTATTACCATACAGCCTTGCAACAGAATTATAATCGCTAATAGTCATTACCGGCATAATAGCCTCTGCAATAAAGTGATAATCATCTGTATAAACATCCCCTAATGTATCTTTAACTTTCAATCCGGTGTTGTATATATTATATTCAACAACATCCTTAAAATACTTCTGCGCATCAAATCCACTGTTATTAAGCGTTTCTATTATACTTAATTTAGAATCTTCCAGCATTTCCCTGTCTTTTTCATTCATATTCTGTGATGTGGCATATGCCTCGCTCATCGCATCATATGAATATTTTGCAAGCTGTACATCAACAGGACACATACTGTCCAGATCCTTTGAAAGCGAATCCTTCATTGAAAGTGCTGCAGAAAGCACGCTTATTGTAATAAAAAGCATGATACATATAACAGTTGTCGAGAATACAGTAGTGTTAATCTTGCTGCAGAACTGCCTTAACACAAAGCTGTTCACACCTTTATAATACACACTCTTAATACTTGTGAATATTCTTATCATAAAACCTGAGACTGACCAGAATATTAAAAATGTTGCAACGCAGCCAAGTGCAATAGGAACGCCTATTTTATCAATAATATTAATTGACTCAACACCCCTTGTAACCATCCAGTATGCATAAGAAAGAATACCAACACCTATTACGAATACTATTGTACATATAATCGGATTCTTCATAGTAACCTTCTCAGTTTTCCTGCCTGCGTTTAGAAGGTCAATAAGCTTACATCTGCTGATACTGAATGTGTTAAATATCATAACTAACACATACATAATTGCAAAATATATTAAAGTCTTGACGCATGCCTTCATTGAGAATATGAATTTAAACTTAGTCATATCGGCATCAAACATATTAGCAACAATCACGCTCATAAACTGTGAAAGGATTGTACCAATAACAAGTCCTGCAACAAGTGAAACAATGCCGATAAGCAGTGTCTCAAAGAAAAGAATCGCTGAAATCTTTCTCTTGCTCATTCCAAGTGTAAGATATATGCCAAACTCCTTATTACGTCTTTTAATAAGAAAACGGCTTGCATATATAATCAGAAATCCAAGTATGCACGATACGAATACACTCACGCCTGAAAGCATGTCATTCATCAGCTTGATAATATCCATCATATTTGCTCTTACATCAAGCATAACGCTCTGACTGTCAATTGCATTAAACACATAAAATATTGCGACACCAAGAATAAGAGTGAAGAAATAGACGGTATAATCCTTTAAACTCTTCCTGATGTTCTTTAAAGATATCTTAAAGAGCATTATTAAGGTCGCCTCCTAACAATGTCACAACATCAATGATTTTATCAAAAAATTCTTTTCTTGTAGATTCACCTCTGCGTATCTCATTAAAGATTTTACCGTCCTTGATAAATATCACTCTGCCTGCGTAGCTTGCTGTAAATGCGTCATGTGTTACCATAAGAATTGTTGCTAAAAGCTCAGTATTAAGAAAATTAAAGCTCTCAAGCAACATCCTTGATGACCTTGAGTCAAGTGCTCCTGTAGGCTCATCAGCAAGAATAAGCTTTGGGTTCGTAATAATGGCTCTTGCACTTGCCACTCTCTGCTTCTGTCCGCCTGACATCTGATAAGGATATTTGTTTAATACATCTTCAATGCCAAGCTCTCTTGCAGTCTGTCTTACTCTTAATTCAATCTCCCTAGCCGGAACATTCTGTATAGAAAGTGCCAGTGCAATATTTTCAAATGCTGTTAAAGTATCAAGAAGATTAAAGTCCTGAAAGATAAAGCCTAACTCCTCTCTTCTGAACTTGTTAAGCTTATTGCCCTTTAACTGTGTAATTTCGTTGTCTCCGACGTATATCTTACCTGTAGTCACCTTATCAAGTGTTGATATACAGTTAAGAAGTGTCGTCTTTCCTGAACCGCTCGCTCCCATTATAGAAACGAACTCTCCCTTTCCAACCTCAAACGAAATATTGTCAATCGCTTTGGTAAGACTTGATTTGTTTCCATAATACTTTTCAATGTTATCAATCTTAAGTATTGTTTCCATAATAATTAATTCCTTTCATATAGATTAATTATGTTTTACCACTTAACTAATCCGGTGTCGTTTGTTCAATATTACGGAACATTACATTTTTGTAACATTACGCCGGTACTATGTAATGATACTACTAACAGGTTTTATTGATAATTCTGCCATCTGATATCTCTATAATCTCATCAGATAGCTGGTCAAGTTCTTCTTTATCATGGCATGCAATAATTATAACCGCATCTCTTTTCTTCTGTTCATCTAATATATCGTGAACCTTCTCAACACTTACCTCATCAAGTGCATTAATCGGTTCATCGAGAATAATTATATCGGGGTTTTCCATAACTGCTGCCGCAATTCCTAACTTCTGCTTCATTCCCAGAGAATACTTTCTGTAAGTTCTCTTATCATCAGGGTCAAGTCCTATATCCTTAAGTGCCTTTCTAATCTGTTCATCGCTTACTCTGTTCTGAATAGATGCCAGCACCTTAAGATTCTTAAGCCCTGTATAATTACCTATAAATGAAGGATTCTCAATTAACACGCCTATACTTTCCGGAAAAGATATATCTTTTCCAAGTATCTTTCCATCAATATCAATTATTCCTGAATCCGGAGTAATAAGCCCGCATATTGCACGCATAAGCATAGTCTTTCCCGAACCATTCTTTCCTCTTAATCCATATACCTTTCCACCTGTGAATTCCAGATTAATATCCCTTAATATTGGTGCTTTCTTTATTGTCTTATTAACATCTGTTATTTTAATATACATTTTTTAATCCTCCCTCACAAGAATATCTTTTTTATTAAATCCAATCATACCGGCCACATACACAACAATATACACGACAAGGCATACTGCGACTGACTGCCATACCTGTATTCTCTGTGCATTATACACACTGCTTCTTACCACCATAGAATTATTTCCTATCATAAGCGGATTGTTTATAAATACTGACATAACATTCCATGCCATAACTGCGAGCATGCCAATCATCGGATTCGTAAACATGGAGATTGTCATCTGAACCAGTGCTGTTACCAAAGAAACAACAACCGGCATTACAAGCATATACACTATAATCCACACATTTGCCGTATTATCCGGGACAGACTTATTACTAATCTTTTCAAAAAGCTCATAATTAACCTTCATACTCAAGTTTCCATTGTATAATCCATATACAAATGCTGTTGCATACTGAATTGCATATACAGAAAGTACAGTCAGGCAGTTCCACAGACATTTACTGTTCCACCACAGCCTTCTGCTTCTGCATTTCATAAGAAAATCAATCCCTACGCCTTCACAGTCATCATTGCAATAACTGTATATCATGAATGGCACAAGAAACTGAATCAGCATCCATACAAAAGGAAATACAATCTTTCCCTCCTTAATAATAAGAACAGGATCATAGCCTCCCTGAATAAAGAATATCGTATCCATCATTCCAAATTCATGATTTCCTAATATTATCAGCACTCCGGCAAGCATAAGAACAGCAATTAAATATCTGAATCTGTCAGCATAGAAACCTCTTTCAATATCATGCCATATAACGCCTCTTATACTTTTGTTACTCATCTTCTTTTTTGTATTCATAATACTCACGCTTTCTTTGAAGAATAAGACCTGCAATAATCAGAACAGCCATAATTAAAGCAGCTATGCCAAGTTTTCTGGCGCACTCTTCAGAACTATACCATGCAGCCCCGAATATAATCATTTTATGATAGGTAAGCGGTATAAATATATCTACTCCTGCAAATATAATAACAGCCGCACCTGATATAACATCTGATGAAAATATAATCTCGCATATAATTCCTATAAAACATGTTATTGCAATCATCAAAGCCATTAATATCCAGTAAACAAACATTACCTGCATACCTGTTACCTGACCTGCCGGCAATACATCCATATTCATTAATTTATAACTTGAATAACTGTTCCAGTTAAAAAATACATCAAACTTAGTTGCTGCATATGCAATTGCAGCCAGTTCATATATTAACGACAGCACTGCCGAATACACTATCGTACAGATACTCTGCCACAGATATATTCCTGCCCTCGAACTGTATTTCAGAATTATCATTGGATCTCTGTCGCATTTCATCATTCTCTGATTGCATACAGCTGCTATAATCATCATCAGTGGAAACACATAATTCTGTGACATACAGGTCAATACATCTAATACACACGGTGTTCCCGACGCATTTCTTTGTAAAGACCTTAAGAAAATTGTAAGCAAAACTTCCTGGGAAATAACTGCTCCTGCAAGCCAGAACAGCATTTCTGTATTAACATATCTTCTTCTCAATTCATTCCACATATTATTTACCCATTCTCACATACTTACCCGGAGTTACTGAGAAATATAACTGCCATTCTTCTTTATTCAGCTTATCAGCATTTATGCTGTGAGGAAATGATATGCTGTGGATAAGGAAAGGTATATCTACAGTAATGCTTGTCCCCTGCTCAAACTTAGAAAAATTAACCTCTTTGTTAATATCTCTTATATAATCATTAGATATTCCCTGCGAGAAAGCTCCCGATGCAAGTCTTATATCTGCATAAGGAAATCCTTTCATCTCTCCCGTTATATCTAAAGTACATTGCGCAACCATAACGTATATTTCATCCTGTGTATCACTTCTGTCTTTTCGTTTATCAATTCCATACTCATTCATAAAATCATCAATTGACATGACCTTATAGCTGTTAACACAAGCCGAATATCCGCTAAGTTCAACCTGTTCATTAATCTCATATTCAGTGACACTTCCCTGTGGATACATCTTATTGACTTTAACTATATAGAACACTGCCACTCCCGCCAATATACATACTAACGCTATTATTAATATTTTCTTCTTCATATCAGATTGCATCCTTTCTTCTGCTTCGTACAAAATACGATACTGTTATCAGCACTATTAACATCACCATATCAATTATCATAAATTTCAGTTCAGAATAACGAAGTTTTGATGCTGTCAGATATTCCATAGGACCGTCTCTTCCAATAGATGAACAAACAATATAATAAAAGAAATACATCATGAATGGTGTAAGTGCGACCATAAACCTGTTATTTACAAGGTCTGCAAATATGTATGCAATACAGTTAATAAGTCCAAATCCCACAAATGCAAATAAAAATACTATAACAGCCATTGCAAACGGTGCTTTAAAAAATAAATCTCCAAAAACTGACAGTTTTGAAAAATTAAACTGTGAACTAACCGATTCAGGCTTAAAAGCCGGCAAAATCATAGCTGTCACAACAAATGATATAACAAGCGGAAAGCTTGCCACAAAACCGCCTACTATAAACTGGGCAAAAAGCTTTGCTTTGTAATACTTCTTTTTATCAATTCTTGTAAATATATTATTAACATAATGCTTCTTCACATCCATCAATATGCTTATAGAATATGGCAATGCTGTCAACAACGGCATAATAAAGTAATAAAGAAATACATAAGACCCCGGTCTTACTCCCATCCACTTCATATACAGTCCCGGAAGCTGTATACCGCTGTATTTCCCCATCTCAAGCAGTTTATCTAATGTTTTTCTTGCAGGAATAATCTCGTTCCATATATTAAATCCAACAATAACTAATCCTATTACTACAGATATTATAAGCATCTTATTCTTAAATGCTCTTTCCAATTCTATTTTAATTAATTTATTCATTTTCTCCTCCTGGTTCATGTATGATTGCTAACGGTCCTATAAATGGTGAATTTCTCAGATGAAAATTCAATGCAATTATGTCATTCTCGACTTCTTCATCTGTAAATATACAATATAATATTAAATTTTTTGTTTCTCCTTTTTCAAAGCTTAAATTCGTTTTTCCAATTTTATTGGCTTCTGCATCTGAACCAACCGTTTCAGAATTTTTAATAGGTTCAAATGTTCCATCGTCATTCAAACCATCTATAAACCATGAAGTCTGGAAAACATTATAATCATCATCCACATCATTATCATTAATATCTTTAGTTAATTCTAATTCGATAGCTGCATAGAAATAATCTGATATAAAATTATTATTATCGTCCATGCTGTCTTTCTTATTTGTCAAACCATAATCAATCCTATTTATATCAAAATCACACTGTCTTGATATTCTGCAATCTTTGACTCTTACATGATATACATTATATGTAGTCCTGTCGTTTTCATTATACTTACGATTTATGTCTATTTCTCTCCTTATTTCAAACTCTTCCCCATACCCAGCAACTTCTATTCCTTGATAAGGTTTACTTTCTGTAGAATCATTTTTTACATTTTCTGCTGACTTTTCAGTCTCTGCCTGATTTGTTGCAAGTGTAGGCATTTCTTTCGTCAGCTTATCTAGCGTACCATTCTTAACCCCTATTAGAATTGCCAATAATAATACTGCTATAACGAATATACTTATTACTGCACTTTTTATTTTCTTCTTCATATTTCTCTCTTTTAGAATGCTCCTTAAATTTTAATCAGATGCATGAATACTTAACTTATTTAATTTGCCTCTGGTTCATGTACGATTGCTAATGTTCCTTTATCCGGTGACCCATAAATATGAAAATCTATTGCTAATGTTTCATTTTCAAATTCTTCGTCAGTTATTAGAAAATACAATGTTATTGTTTTAGTTTCTCCTTTTTCAAAATATACATTTCCATGCTTATCAAGTACATCTGAACCAACAGCTCCACTATTACTAATACGCTGTAATATTCCATTACTATCTATCTTTCCTATATACCACATTGTCTGGAACATACTTATTTCTCCATCTGGCGGTACATCATGATCATTAATATCTTTGTTAACATTTAATTTCACTGTTACATAATAATAGTCTGATACGAAATTATTATCATCATCCATGCTGTCTTTCTTATTTGCCAAACCATAATCAATTCTATTTATATCAAAATCACATTCTCTTGATATATCTACTGACTTTACGGTTACATTGAAAACATTATATGTATCTCTATTATTTTCATCATATCCATATCTTATATCCCAATCTATTAATTCAAATTCCTGTCCTATATATGCTATATCTCTTTTTTTAGAATTTCTTACTCTAGCAGAATTACTGCTTTCATTTTTTTGAGACACATTTTCTGTTGACTTTTCTGTCTCTTCCTGTTTTGTTGCAAGTGTCGGCATTTCTTTTGTCAGCTTATTTATTGCTCCATTTTTAACACCTATTAGAATTGCCAATAATAATACTGCTATAACTGCTATACTTATTACTGCACTCTTTATTTTCTTCTTCATATCTTCTCCCTTTTATAATGCTCTGTAGATTTTAATCAGATACATAAGTGCTTAACTTATTTAATTTGCTTCTGGTTCATGTACGATTGCTAATGGACCTATAAATGGTGAATTTTTAAGACTAAAACTTATAACAAGTTTATCATTTTCGACTTCTTCATCCGACAATATATAATATAATGTTAATGTTCTTGTTTCTCCTTTTTCAAAGCTAAAATTTGTTTTTCCAATTTGATTAGTTTCCGCATCAGAGCCAACGCATGCACTAGTTTTAAATGACTGTGTTGTTCCATCGCTATTCAATTTTAATATGGACCAAGTCGTCTGAAAAACATTCATATAATCCATCACATCATTATCATCAATATCCTTTGTTATCTCTAATTCTACTGTTGCATAATAAAAATCTGATATAAAATTATTGTTTTCATCCAAACTTTCTTTCTTATTATCCAATCCAAAATCCAACCTGTTAATATCAAAATCACACTGTCTCGATATCTTGCAATCATTAACTTTTACATGATATATATTATATGTAGTTCTATCATTTTCGTCGTACTTACGGCCATCTATTTTTCTACGTATTACAAACTCTTCTCCATATTCAGCAACCTCGATTCCATCATAAGGTTTACTTTCTGTAGAATCATTTTTTACATTTACTGCTGACTTCTCTGTCTGACTTGTTGCAAGTGTCGGCATTTCTTTTGTCAGCTTATCTAGTGTACCATTCTTAACACCTATTAGAATTGCCAATAATAATACTGCTATAACTGCTATACTTATTACTGCACTTTTTATTTTCTTCTTCATATCTGCTCCTTATACTAAAAAGACTGCACATTGAATTTCATCAACGTACAGTCTTAATGTAATTCCCTATTCACTTGTTTTCAATAGCATATGCACAAGCGGTCGTTTTTTGACACAAGTGGTAATTATTCTTTATCTTTCTTAACATATTTGGTTGAAAGGAATATATGACATGTTACTTTTCCATCCTTTTCCTCATACCTGATTTCCCCATTATATTTGGCAACAATATCCCTTATGCTCTTCGTACCAATTCCATGATTATTCTTATCAAGCTTAGTAGTCAGGAACGGATTCTTTCTGTTAAGAAATGTTTCTTTAACAGGATTTTCCACATCCATGAATATTCCACCTCTGCTTGTTATCTCAACATTGACATACGGATCACTGCATTTTGCTGCTGCCTCGATTGCATTATCAATTACATTTCCGGCAAGAATACACATATCTATATCGTCAATCAGTCCAACCTGACCAAGTACCATACATGTAAATGCTATATTCTGCTTTTCACATTTATCATTCTTATCATTGAGAATATAGTTGAGCGTTCTATTATCACAGTATTTTCTATAAGCATATGAATTGATTTTCTCACTCATTATATTCTTTAAGAAATCTTCTGCCTTATCATAATTGTTGTCATCCATATAACCAATTACAGAAGTCAGGCACTGCTTAAGGTCGTGTCTTAACTTTCTGCTCTCTTCATACATTTTTTGGACACGTTCAACCTCAAACTGTTCGTTAGCATATTCCGTTCTTTTATTAATCTCCTCAGTCCTATTAAAATAATCCTGCATCCAATGTCCGATTATTTCAAATGTTAAAACTGTCACAATTAATATTCCAGCGGTTTCTACACCATAGTTATATGTATCATATATACCTGTTCCAAAGAATAATCCTGCCAGCACTGAACTTACGCATATCTGTATGAACATCATTTCCAGATTATCCAATTCCCTGTATTTTATAATTACTGCAGACAGATAGACTACAAACATATATAATTCCACAACCAGATATACTATACATATTGCTATTATATCAGCCTGATTAGCAGATAATATGGCTATTCCGATACAATTTATCAGAGATATTTCCAGTATTACCTTAATTGTTATCTGTTCTATATACTGTACAATCAGAATCGCGATAATAATCATAAGTTCCATTATCACCCATGAGTTGATTCCATAATATGTCATTATATAGACTGCTGCCCCTGCACCCACTAACAGAACCATCTTAATCACATGTATTATATTATCTCCCATCAGCTTCCTTATCTTGTCAATAATAAATATTACACCTGTATTCATTACACACAGGAATACACATGTAAGCACTATATTGATTATATCCATCATACCTGTTTCCTACCTGTTATTATCAAACATGAATTTTCTGTATTCTTCTATGACATCTTTCTTCCTGCGCCTGCTTATAGGAACGCGCTCATTATTATACATCACAAATACATCGTTATCTTCATCAATGCTCTTAATATATTTCATATTAATAAGCACACCCTTGCTTGACTGCACAAATCCATATTTTTCAAGCTCTGCAACATGCTTACTGTATGAATCTGCCAATAATATTTCTCCTTTAAGACTTTTGACACATATCTTTCTTTTCTGCGTTGCAATTGAAACAACCCTGTCTACATAGAATTTCTCTCCACCCAGTTCTATTACCTGTCTCATCTTTATCAGTTTATCAACTATCTTTACCATCATTCTTGTAAATTCACGGTCAAATCTGTCTTTAACTATATACCCAAGCGGTCTGAATCTGAATGCTTCATAAACCAGATTCTCATGAGATGTAACAAATATTATAATTGCGTCATTATTCATTAATACTATCTGTTCCGCAATATCAAATCCATTCTCATCGCCCAGTTCAAGGTCAAGAAATACCATATCATAAGCATTGTCTGAATAATTACTAATAATTGTCTGACCGTCATTGTAGATATCCACCTGACAATCTTCTCCCTGAAAATACTGCTTAAATACATCTTTTATAGTCGTCCGTTCCTTCTCACAGAACTCTCTGTTGTCATCACATACTGCCACTTTCATTGCTGTCTGTTATCTCCTTATAGAAATCATTCTTATAAAATGTAATCTTCACCCGTGTATATTCGCCCTTAACTGACTCAATGCTTACCTTAGAGCCTAATTTGTCACACAGCTTCTTTACAATATAAAGCCCCATTCCTGTTGCCTTGGAGAACTCTCTTCCATTCTCCCCTGTAAATGATTTGTCAAATACTCTCGGCAAATCTGACGCATTTATGCCAATTCCATTATCCAGTATTTCAAGGACAACACATTTTTTATCCTCTGCTGCCGACATCTTTATATACGACTCTGTCTTTGTCTTATCCTTGTACTTTATGCTGTTACTCACTATCTGGTTAAGCATGAATTCCATCCACTTAGCATCTGTAAGAACAATCTTGTCTGCATTGCTCACTTCAAATGTTATATTATTCTCTAACAAATCGTCCTTATTCTTTAATGCCACCGCACTTATTATCTTAGAAAGCTTTGACTCGTTGATTATATAATCTTTCTCTGCATTTTCACTTCTCACATAATAAAGAATCTGCTCAATATAGTTGTTAATTCTTCGAATCTGCGTATTCATTCTGTCTGCAAATTCTTTATCACATTTATCCATATGATTATGAAGTATAAGAGTAAGTGAAGCTATTGGAAGCTTTATCTCATGAATCCACATCTCAACATACTCTTTGAACTGCTCCATTCCCAGCCTGTATCGTTTAACATTCTCCGTCATCGACCTGTCTATGTCACTCACAGAATCATAGAAAATCTGCCCTTCATAGAAAGCCGGTCTGATAAGTGTCTCTGTAATAAGATATTTTTCTTCAAGTGCAGCTATGTTAATCTCCAGTTCGTCATAGAACTTCTTTCTGTGGTAATAATCTGCCAGCACAACTGCAATATAGCATATTGTCATTATAAATATCTCTGCAATTATCAGCTGGACAGACACCTTGAAGGCTGCCATCATAAGTACGCTTATGATAAGCATTGCCGCAAATATACACACTGAATACAGTCTGTCTTTAATATATTTTCCTAATTTCATACAAGAATATATCCCTGTCCCTTTCTTGTCTCAATAACATCTTCCATGCCAATATCTTTAAATCTGCCTCTTAATCTGCTTATATTCACAGTCAGCGCATTGTCATTAAGATACTCCTCATTGTTCCACAGCTCAGTCATAAGCTCATCTCTTGAAACTATATGCTCCCTGTGTGATAACAGATACATGAATATTGTCATTTCATTTTTAGTAAGAGTTATCTCGTCATCCTTATACTTAATAGCACCCTTGTGTGGCAGTATTTCCATTCCACGGTAAGTTGTTGTATTATCTGACTTCGCACCAAGCCTCTTAAATACCGCATTAATCCTTAAGAGCAGTATTGTCGGATTATACGGCTTGGTTATATAATCATCTGCCCCATAACTCATGGAAAGCACCTCGTCAGCCTCGGAATCCCTGCTTGTAACCATGATAACCGGCACATCTGATTTACTCCTTAACTGCTGCAAAAGCATTTCCCCATTCATATACGGAATATTGATATCAAGCAGAACAAGATCCGGCTCTGCAGCAATAATACTGTCACATGCATTTTTAAAATCAGTCAGTACAACCGCTTCATACCCTGAATTTTCCAGCAGTTCCTTAAGCTCCCTGCTTATATCTTTATCATCTTCAACAATCAGAATTCTGTTCATTATAAGTTCCTCACTGCATTTTGATATAAATGTATTGTAAACTGTTTCACTAAAAAAAGACAGAGAAAACTCAAAAAGGTTTCTCTGTCTTGATTTACACTGTTCCTAAACGCCCACCGTATTAGAAGCTGTGGCCGCCGCCGCTTCCTCCACCGCCGCCGGATGAGCCGCCTCCGCCTCCTCCGCCTGACGAACCGCCAGAACTTGATTCTCGTGGAGAATATGTTTTTGTCTGATGTGTAAATACAACATTACAATTATTAAATGCCCTGTACTCAAACAATCCATTCATAAGGCTCTTTGTTGATGCCTTCCTCTTTGAGGAGTACACACGCACAATTATATAATTAATGACAACTGCAATAACAACCGCAAGCAATGCATTACTTATATATTTCATTGGCTGTGCAATCTTTCTTCCCTGAAGCAGCGTATATTCCTGCTCGTATACCTTCATCGCACATATATAATAGTCTGCATCAGATGCATAAGTATACACATTGTCAGTAATTGTTTCTGCATATGCCTTATTAATTGTCCTGTTAATAGCACCATTGCTATGTATCCATATATTTCTGTTATCCATATCAATAACGAATATCGTTCCACTCTCAGAGCCATATTTTTCTCTGTACAGAGACTTAATATAACTCTCTGTCGAAGTGCTGTTATAGCTTATAGAGTTAAACATAACATTACCATAAGTGGTAATTAATTTCATCTTCTCAAGGAGCATGCTCTTCTCAGCAACTGATAAAAGAAATGCATCATCAACAATCACTGCTTCATAGCCTGTATCCGGATTAACATAGCAGAAATCCTGATTAGCATAATCTTCAACCTCATAGCCTGTATCAGCGTATACTCTGCCTCCTGCCAATGCGATAATTAGAACTGCTACAAGAAAGGTCAGTAAAAATGTTATTTTTCTACGCATTATCATTACCTCCCTTGTAATTATCAAACTGTGGTAGTCTTCTTGTTGCAAGCACATTGTAATACTTAATAAGCTCAACAAGTGTAAACATCAGCGAAGCAAGCACAAATATAACTGCACCATAATAAAAAAGGTCAGATACCGGATTAATAAGCAGAATCAGTGTTGAAACAGCCAATGCTACAAGTGCACCTACACTTCCCGGCACATTTTTTCCTCCTGATACTTCTTTATATGTCCTGCAATTACTAAGCGTAATAATAACGCCTATAGCAAAGCATGCCGCACTGACGAAAAAAGAAGAACCCACTGAAAATACTGCACTGAATATAGAAAAAGCAAACATAAAATTAGGAATTCCAACCATGCATATTGCAAATATAACAACAACCTTCAACAATGGTGCCATTTTATTTTTTTCTTTCTTACTTACTCTGTTAATCCTTGCATTATTTCTGCCATCAGCCATCTGTTTTGCCAGATTATCATTATCTGTTCCGGCTTTATATCTGCGGCTGGAAAGCTTTGATTCTTCCCATGAGCCTCTATCATCAAGCTTCTGGTCCCGTCTCTTTATTTTTCCCAGTTCAAACACATACAATATAATTGTAATCAGTGCTATTACAGCTGCAACATTAAGTGTTACCTTCGGTCTTAATGTGAAGAACATATTAAGTAATATAAATATCGGAACAGCCAGAAGTGCCGACCCGGCAAAATATCTGCCAATAGAAACCGGTAAATCTGCCGATACTTTTCCAGTCTGACCATTGACCGTTGCATATGCAACTCTGTCCCTGTTCCTATACGACAGAAACCACACTGGATACAATGTCCTGTCAACAGACTCGATTACCGCATTACATTTTGATTTAATAGTACTTTCTGTTTCATGAAGTGATACCCCTCCGAGCGGGATATTATTGGATACATAATCATATGTCTCTTCACCAGCCATATCAATTGCATCATTCATATAAACATCACACCCTACATCTGCCGTATCAGCATAAAATCCGCTAAGAAATGCCGGTGTAAACCCCGCCATATTCTTAACATCATACGGTGCAATCGCCTCACTTATATTATCATCAAATGAAGATGACGCATCAAACGATATTCCTTTATACTGACAGTCCATATCACCGTTAATATTAAAGTGGTCTGTATAAATGTAATCTCCCCGTCTTTTGCTTTTCTCTCCTCTTAATACAACAGGACCTTTCTGTGATACATGATAAGCCCAGTATGGCATATAGATTCCCCTGAAACCATCAATATATTTTTCATCTTTTAATTCCTTAGGTGCAAACCATGCACGCTTCATCATCTTCTTATATTGATTCTTACAATCCTGCTTGGTTTTGCTGAACGGAATAATATATCCCGGACGGAGTTCTTTGGAAATTCTGCTTTCCAGAACTGTAGATGCTCCACAGAAGCTGCAGAAATCAGCAATCGTATTATCTGTACTCATAATTTCACCGCCACACTGCGGACACTTGAATACCGTAACATCATACTCCTTACTTTCTTCAGCCGAATTTCCTTCTCCAAGATTATATGGATTATAATGTGTATTACAATGCTCACATAACATCGACTGTGACGATATATCGAAAATTAACCGTCCACCACAATTAGGACACTGATACATACATTCTCTCCCCTCATATGTAATAACTTAATTCAAAGCTATGCTAATTGTAGCACCCATTATTACTCTTTTCAAACCCACATTTAGTATGAAAACGCACAAAAAAGCAGGTCATGCGACCTGCCTGAATACATTATATTCATATTGCTCTTTCAAAACTGCACATTAAAATTCTTTCATCCGATTACTCTTAAGAAT
>ERZ1034901.368-NODE-368-length-36710-cov-15.714582_pt1 | contig 36710 bp, 29 predicted proteins | sample MGYA00520628_ERZ1034901 | MGnify/ENA primary metagenome ERZ1034901 (study PRJEB33766, sample SAMN09781783) | gut metagenome | biome: gut microbiome | host: Homo sapiens | place: Madagascar | study: EMG produced TPA metagenomics assembly of the PRJNA485056 data... | reverse complement strand
TAGCGCACTTCCCTGACACGGAAGGGGTCACAAGTTCGAATCTTGTATCGCCCACGCGAAGCGGATGACGAAGCCGGGAAACCGGTGGAGGCATCCCACGGGTGATTGGCGCAGCGGCTAGCGCACTTCCTTCACACGGAAGGGGTCATAGGTTCGATTCCTATATCACCCACTGGATGCCTGCTTCTCACGGCAGGAATCCTTTGCGGACATAGCTTAGTTGGTAAAGCGCAACCTTGCCAAGGTTGAGACCGCGGGTCCGAGTCCCGTTGTCCGCTCCAGTATGAAGCCTCACCGATTCGGTGGGGCTTTTCGTTTATCCGTTTGTCGGTATCCGACAACATGCCTCGGGTGGGAAGCAATCGGCGCTTCCCACCCGTCTGTCTTTCGGTTCTATTCGCGCATGCCATCCCACGCGTAGTCGAGATGCATGAATTCGGGCACCTTGTACCATTTGACCGGATAGCCGGCGCCATGCGCGCAGAACACTGAATCCGGCGTGTTCTCCAGGTCGGATTCCGGATCGTAAGCCATGTTCTCGATCACCTCGTCGGCATTGTGGCACGGCTGGTAGCCGGCGAACACGCAGCTTAAATGGCCACGGCCGTGCGTGTACGCGTTCACGTCCATCGCATAGTCGCGCATTTCGGATACCGGCGCCGTGCCGTTCAACACCATGTATTCGCCGTCGCCGGTAGGCGTGTCGAACGTGCCCGACATGCGCTGGATGTCGGCCATCGCATGTCCGACCATGTCCTGCGGCACTTCCAGACGGAAGCCGTACCAAGGTTCAAGCAGACGGCAATCGCCCTTCTTCTTCGCTTCCATCAGGCCCTGGCGTATCGCACGGTAGGTGGCTTGGCGGAAATCGCCGCCTTCCGTGTGCTTCAGATGCGCACGGCCCGTCAGCAGCGTGATTCTCATATCGGTGATCGGCGAGCCGGTGAGCACGCCCAGATGCTCGCGTTCCTGGAAATGCTGCATGATGAGGCGCTGCCAGTTGCGGTCGAGCACGTCCTCGCTGCACACGGTGGCGTATGCCATTCCCGCGCCCTGCGGCAGCGGTTCGAGCAGCACATGCGTTTCGGCGTAGTGACGCAACGGCTCGAAATGGCCGACGCCTTCGATCGGAGCGGCAATCGTCTCCTTGTACAGGATGCTGCCCGGTCCGAACGTGACGTCCAGGCCGAAACGGTCGTGCATGATCTGCTGGATGATCTCCAGCTGCACCGCGCCCATCAACTGCAGGTGCACTTCCTCTAGGCGAGACTGCCAGACGACGTGCAGCAGCGGATCCTCGTCCTCCAGTTCGCGCAGGGCGACGAGACATTTGTGAATGTCGCACTCCCCCGGTTCCAGCGTGTACGTGAGCACCGGCTGGAGGACCGGACTGCCGGCGTCCCGCTCCATGCCGAGGCCTTCGCCGGGGAATGTCTGCGTCAGACCCGTGACGGCGCAGATGGTGCCTGCGGGGACCGTGTCGACGGTGGTGGATTTCGCGCCGGAATAGACGCGCACCTGGTCGGCTTTCTCATGCCATTGGCCGTCTTCGGCAACCGCATCCGCGTCGCCGGCGTGCGCGGTGCCGCTTAGCATCATCTTGGCCTTCAGTTCGCCGCCGGTCACCTTGAGCCAGGTCAGACGGTTGCCTTGCGCGTCATGAGACACCTTATATATGCGTGCGCCGAATTCGCCATTGTATTGCGGCTCTTGCGCGAACCGTTCGAAACCTGCGACGAACTGTTCTATACCGTCCATTTTCAGCGCTGATCCGAAATAGCAGGGGAACAGCTCACGGCGGGCGATCATGGCGCGAATGGTTTCGTCCGGCACGGTTTCGGTGTCGAGATACGCGTCCATGGCCGTTTCGTTTTGCATGGCGATCTCCTCCATGCGTTCGCCGTCAATCGGCTCGGTGAAGTCGACGCAGCCGTCCGAGAAGCGTTTCTTGAGTTGGGCGAGCAGTTGCGTTTTGTCGGCGCCGGGCGAGTCCATTTTGTTGACGAAGACGAATGTGGGCACCTGATAGCGATTGAGCAGTCGCCACAGCGTTTCGGTATGGCCTTGGATGCCGTCCGCGCCGGAGATGACGAGGATGGCGTAGTCGAGCACGGCGAGCGTACGTTCCGTTTCGGCGGAGAAGTCGACGTGTCCAGGAGTGTCGAGCAGGGTGATGGTGAGGTCGGGCGTGGCGATGACGGCCGGCTCGGTGAAGATGGTGATGCCGCGCTGCCGTTCCATGGCGTCCGTGTCGAGGAAGGCGTCGCCGTGGTCGACGCGGCCGAGTTTGCGTACTTGGCCGGTAGCGTACAGCAGCGCCTCCGACAACGTGGTCTTGCCCGCGTCCACATGCGCCAGAATGCCCGCGACGATTCGCTTCATGGTCTCCCCTATCTTTGCAGGCCAATGGCTTGCCGTTCAATGGACAGGAAAGCCCCCGCACCGCATGAAACGACGCGAGGGCTTGATGGTGACCCCGGCCGGGCTCGAACCGGCGACCTTGAGATTAGAAGTCACATGCTCTATCCAGCTGAGCTACAGGGCCAAACTAAACACAGTATAGTCAGTTCGCACACGGTTGCCAACTCGACACGGCAGTCACATCGCCTTGAGCACAATGCCGACGATGGCTACGAGCACGCCGACGTATTGGATGCCGGCCACGGGCTTGCGTGGCACGCCAAGCAGGCCGAAACGGTCGACCAGCAATCCTCCGCCGACCTGACCGAGCAATACCAGCATCACCGTCATGCCGGTGCCGATATGCGCGGACAGGTACGCGTTGCACATCACCAGCGTCGCACCCAGCAATCCGCCTGCCCACATCCACCACGGATTGCCTTTCTTCAGCGCGTCGCCGAGGCTGTAGGTGCGGTCGACGAATGCGACGACGATCGCAAGCGAGATCAGACCGACCACGAACGAGGCGAGCGATGCCTTCACCGGCGATCCCAACGCGACGCCCAGCTTGCCCAACAACGCCGTCTGCACGGCCGAACACATGCCGAACGCGATGCCTGCGCAACTCCACAGCACGGTCGCGGAACCTGGCACATGTACGGCTTTTCCGTCAGTTTCGGATTTTTCGGAATCGCCGGAATTTTCCGAACCGCCAGCCGGGCGATCGATGGCAGGCCTCAATCGCAGATTCGGTCCGGCGACGGCAAGCAGAAAGCCGACCAGCGTGATCGCCGCACCTGCGATGCGCAGCGGGGAAATCGGCTGCGCGGTAGTGCCGAACCAGCCGAAAGCGTCGATCAGCAGGCCCATGACGATCTGTCCGGTGACTGGCATAATCACGGTTTTGAGACTGCCTAGTTTCGGCAGCAGCAGCACATTGCCGGTCAGGAAAGTGACACCGAACACGCCCGCGAACCACATCCACCATGGGCCGTTCGCCGCGGTGGCGGGAATCAGCGGATACGGGCCAAGCAGCAGCGTCAAAGTCAGCATCGCAATGAGGCCGACGCTGAACGACACCAGCGAGGCGCGCAACGGCGAGCCGATGGAACGGCCGAGCCGCGTGTTCACCGCGGTCTGCACCGGCGTGATCAGTCCGGAGAAAATTCCCAGCAATCCTTGCAGCATGTTCAGCCTTCCTACGTTTCTCGGCACACGCTTCCCGGCACAGATTATCACAGCACCAGACCATCAGCCGACGTAACAATAAACCCTTGAAATCCAATGATTCCAAGGGTTTTCATGCAATCCCAGCAAAAGGTGCGAACCGGCGACCTTGAGATTAGCGGTCAGGGAAACCGGTCGGCGGCCAAACACTACTCGATAATCCAGCTCAGGCCGACGAGCACGATGACAAACAGCACGTTCACCGCGGTGTAGACGGCCAGATAACGGCCTTTTTTGTCCGGGTAGGCGCGCGTCACGTTCTTGTAGCCGATCAGCGACGCCATGGACGCGATCAGCGTGCCCAAGCCGCCCAGGTTGGTGCCGATGATCAGTTCACGCCACTGGTCGCAGAAGCCGGACAGCAGCAGCGTGGTCGGCACGTTGGAGATGAACTGGCTGGACACCACGGCCACTTCCAGCGGATGCGCGCCCACCAGCGAGGCGGCCAGCTCGTAGAATTCCGGCACGCGTTTCATATTGCCGATGAAGATGAAGAACATGCAGAACGTGAGCGGCAGTCCCCAATCGACGTTGCGGAACACGCGGCGGTCGCATAGCAGGAACGCCACGAACACGATGACGCACATCAACCACAGCGGAATGAAATCGCTCACCGCCAGCAAGCAGACGACGAACAACGCCGTGTATACGATCGTACGCCAGCCGCCATAACCGGCACCGTAGCCGGTCACGCGAATCTCGTCAGGCTGCGGCCGGTCGGAATGCGGGGCGAGCACGTTCTGTTCGATGCCGGAACCGTCTATCGCGGAAAATTCGGAAACCGGTTTGCTGCCGAAAATCACGCAGGTGATGATTATCAGCAGAACGGCTGCGGTAACGGAATACGGGGCCATGATGCCGATCATCTCGGACGTCGGCATGCCCGTCAACGCTTTCAGATACAGGTTGTGCGCGTTGCCGATCGGGGTGAGCATGCTGCCCACGTTCGCGCCGACGGTCATCAGCGTGCCGACAAGCACCGCATGCTCTTCCATGTGCGCCATCGTCAACACCGCGATTGCGAACGGCACGAAGGTGACCAACGCCACATCATTGGTGATGAGCATGCCGGAGAAAAACGGCAATGCGATCAACGTGAGCACCAGGCCACGCGCGGTTTTGACGTGATGCAGCAGGCGCGAGCCGATGATGCGGAACACGCCGATGCGCTGGAAGCCGCACACCACAAGCATCAGGCAGATCAGCTGCGAGATGGTGCTGGCGTGGATGTAGCCGGCGTATTCCTTGTCTGGCGGCACGATGAAGCACGATATGAGTGCGAGTATGGAAGCGACTACGAGAATGGTCTCGTTCTTCAGGACCTTGACGACCAATCGCCGCATGCATTCCTCCGTCAATCCCGTTTGCAACCGCCTTGCACACCTTGCAAAACCCAAGCGATTTTCATGCAAACGCCTAGACCACTTTACCCAAAAATGCGACTAGCACGAACCCTCGGCGTGCTGCTTTTCCGACCATTCCAACGATTTTCATCCACTATTGCTTACTGCCGCATGCTTTTGCAAACCGGCGAAACCGAAAACAAGGCCCGCAAATCTTCACAAATTAACCCCGCGTGCGCCAAGATTTTGTCTAAAAACCATCTTCCGTTCGCCTTCGATTCACCATATGGGCGTGTCACGCAACGTTGTTGCCGAAAACACGCGACTGCAGGTCCTTGCGCAGCGTTTCCAGTTTGGTGATCTGTCCGAGCAGTTCGATTTTCTCTGCACCGTCCGGCAGTTGCGCCATGCGGCGCTGGGCCGCGCCGATTTTGCGCATGATGCCGGTATCAAGCAGTCTGACGATCAGTTCGGACGCGTACCGCCGCTCCTCCTGCGTTGGCTTGCGCAATTGCGCCGATTGTTCCTGCGACTCGCCTGTATTGCGGTTCGCGTCCGCTTCGCTCGGCGGCAATGGCAGCGGCATGACGGCCAGCTCGTTGATGACCGATTCGAGCATCGGACCGCCCGCCTTCGTCAGATTGTGCATCCACAGTCCCTGCGGCACGTCTTCCTCTGGAAGCCCGCCCGCCGCGGCGACCGCTTGGAACAGCGTGCGGAACACCGGCGTCATGAAACTCGACAAGGTCAGGCTGGCGAACATCGTCGGATCGACGGCCAACGGCACCTGGATCAGCGTGGCCATGAACTGCTGTTCGCAGATGAACACGGCGTCGTCGATGCGATAGTAGCTTTGGTCGGCCGCGTCGCGATGCTCCAACGCCTTGCGTGCGGCGGGATTCGCATACGGATTCGCGCCACGTTCCGCATATGCTGGTTCAGCCGACGGCCCCGCATTGTTTTGGAATCGACGTTTCGGCGCGTACGCGTCCTCGTCACGCATGTTCAGTTTGCGACGCTGGTACGCCACTTCGCGTTGCATGATGTCCAGATCGACGCCGATGCGACGTACCGCCTTGCGTGAGTACAGGTCGAGCAGCGAACGGTCTCGGATTTGCGCGATCAGCGGGGCGACCGCCTTGACCGCGCCCATCTGACCTGTCGCGTACGTGGTGTCGAAACGGTCGATTGCCGAATCGATCACGAAATCGTATAGCGGCCGCGCATTGGCGATCAGCGCGCGCACCGCCTCGTTGCCGCGTTTGATGCGCAGATCGCACGGGTCGAGGTTGTCTTCGGCGACCGCGACGAACGCCTGCGTCGAAAACGCGGCGTCCAAACCGAACGCGTGGATCGCGGCCTTCTGCCCAGCCGCATCGCCGTCGAATGTGAACACGACACGCGAGCTCAACGCCTGCCCCTCCACCTTCAGGGGGCCAACCAGCTGCACGGCGCCCAACGAATCGTCCGCGATCAATCGGCGGATGATCTTCGCATGCTCGACGCCGAATGCGGTGCCGCACGTGGCGACCGCCGTGTCGATGCCGGCCAGATGCATGGCCATCACATCGGTATAGCCTTCGACGATCACCGCCTGGCGTTTCTTCACAATCGCCGATTTGGCAAGGTCGATGCCGTACAGCACCTGTGTTTTGCGGTACAGCTGCGTGTCGGGCGTGTTGATGTATTTCGCGTTGATCGTGTCATCCTCGTACAGCTTGCGCGCGCCGAAGCCAAGCGTACGACCGGTCGAATCACGAATCGGCCATGTCACGCGGCCACGGAAATAGTCGTATACGCCACGCTGGCCCTGACGGGCGAGTCCCGCGTCGAGCATCTCCTGCTGGGTGAAGCCTTTGCCGGCAAGGTGCCGCACCAGGTTATCCCATCCTTGAGGGGCATAGCCGCAGCCGAATCGCTGGCAGTCGGCCTGGCTGAAATTGCGGCCGTCCAACAGCTTGCGCGCGGCGAGCGCCTCCTTGGTCATCAGCTGGGAGACGAAGTATTCCTGCGCCGCCTCGTTGGCTTCGAGCAGGCGTGCGCGTTTCGAACCGGTGTGCGCGGGCACGTTGTCGGCTTTGTCGTAATGCAGTTCGATATGGTATTTGTCGGCGAGCAGCTCCACCGCGTCACGAAAGTCGATGTTCTCCTGATGTTCGACGTAGCCGAACACGTCGCCGCCGAGACCGCAGCCGAAGCAATGCCATACGCCAAGCGCCGGGCGCACGGAAAAACTTGGCGTTTTCTCGTCATGGAAGGGGCATAGGCCTACGTATGTGCCGGTTCCCGAGGGTTTGAGCGTGACGGTCGCGGATACGATGTCATACAGGTCGGCGGTGGCGCGGACCTTTTCTATGTCTTCCTTCTTGATCATTCCCGGCATACGGTCCAGCCTACCAGCGATGCCATAGGTTATGGCTACGCGGCGTATGCAACGCGCGACACACTCAACTTTGCCTTAGGCACACAGCCAGCCGCTCCACGCCATGTATGTCATCCGACACACTCAAGGCCGTTCGGCCAAGCCTACGGTCGGACAACATACATGGCGCTACGCGGCACTTATGAATCTCATTGACTCGCCACACAGGAAACGGGGGTATACACGTCAGCAGAGAAGGGAGTGGAGGGTCAGGGCGGACGTGTCGGTCAGGCTCGCCACCTGGTCTATGGCCACGCGCAGGCGTTCGCCGTCGCTGCCGGCCTCGCGCCAATCGTCGAGGAACACATTCTCCAATGCGCTTGACGGTTTGGGATTGTCCGCCATGAACACGTCCACCAGATCGCCGACGATCCGCTGTTCCTCGCCGTGCATCGGCTCGCGTTCGCCGGGCTCCATGACGAAATGCACGGCGATGCCTTTCAGCACCACGATTTCATAACTGGTTTCCTCGGGAATCACCAAATCGCCGTTGTATCGCGTCAAAGGCTCGTTGCCGTACGTATCTCTTGTGGCATGTTCCACGGAACCGGCGAACCGACCGATCAGATCGCTGGTCATGTTCTTCAATGCGGCGAGCGCGCGGCGCGAACCGTCGAAATAGCCGGGAAACGTGTCGCGCCGGTGCATTCGTGCGAACGCGTCCACCAGTTTGTCGGCGTCCCATTGCGGACCATACCAGGCGCGCGCGTCCTCGACGACCGCGTCGATCACTCCGTTTTCGTGCAGTTCGCCCGGATTGAACGCGCCGGTGGCGATGGCGTCCTCCACGTCATGCACGCTGTAGGCGATGTCATCGGACAGGTCCATCACCTGGCATTCGACGGGACGGCGGGTGGTGTCGGGCGCGTGTTGTTTGAGCCAGGCGAACACGTCCGTATCATCCGGATAGACGCAGAATTTCGCACTGCGCTCCCCTTTCGGATGCGCGGCGGCTTCGGCAAGCGTCCACGGGTATTTGACGGCCGCATCGAGCGCGGCACGCGTCAGATTCACGCCTGCGGAACGTCCGTCGGGAAACAGTATTTTCGGTTCGAGGCGCGTCAATAATCGCAAGGTTTGCGCATTGCCTTCGAAACCACCGATATTGCCGGCGATTTCGGCAAGCGCACGTTCCCCATTATGGCCGAACGGCGGGTGGCCGAGGTCGTGCGCAAGGCAGGCGCAGTCGACCACGTCGGGATCGCAACCGAGCGAAGTGCCGATCTGTCGACCGATTTGCGCGACCTCCAACGTGTGTGTAAGCCGTGTACGTGCGAAATCGTCCGTGCCGGCCACCAGAATCTGCGTTTTCGCGCCGAGCCTGCGCAATGCGGACGAGTGGATGAGTCGGGCGCGGTCGCGTTGGAAGGCGGTGCGGGAGCTGGATTTGGGTGGTTCCGGAGCCCAACGCTCCTCGTCGAACGCGCTGTATCCTTCGCTCGTCATGATGCACCGCCTTCCTATGGGTGCGGCGGCTGCCGCCGCTTTTTACGGGATTACAGGATGCTTGCCGGGTCGAGCTTGGCGAGGTCCTCGGCGGACAATACGTCCGTGGCATGCTCGTACAGGCGCGGAATGCGGTTGCGCAGGCAGGTGAAGATCTCGTAGCTGATGGTGTCGGCGGCACGACCCCAATCGTCCGCGGTCGGTTCGGCGTAATCCTCGCCACGGCCCGGACCGAACAGTTCCACATTGTCGCCTTCGTGAATGCCGAGTTCGGCGGCGGAACCGTGCAGGTCGAGGATGAACTGGTCCATGCACACGCGGCCGGACACACGGTACAGGCGCGGGCCTTCCGCGGTCATCACGCGCACCGGACCACCGGGCTTGGTCACGTGCTTGGCGCCTTCCATGTCGAATCCGGAGGCGGAGCGGTGGATGCCGTCCGCATAGCCGAGCGGCACGATCGCGGTGGAGGTGTCGGACGGAGTCAGATACGTACGGCCGTAGGAGATGCCATGGCCGGCTTCCACGTCCTTGACGGTGCCGAGCTGCGCCTGCAGGGTCATGGCGGGCTTCAGGCTATACGTGGACGGCGTGCCCATGGCCGGATCGGCTTCGTAACCGTACAGGCCGATGCCCGGACGGGTCAGTTCGAAGTGGATTTCCGGACGGGACAGCGTCGCCGCGGTGTTGGCGAGGTGGCGGATTTCCGGCGGAATGCCGGCCGCCTCCATACGACGGGTGAAGTCCTTGAACGTTTCGACCTGCATGTCGGTGGAGGCAACGAATTCCGGAACGTCCGGTGCGTCGGCGACCGCCAGATGGCTCCACTGGCCGACGATGTGCAGCACGCCTTCCTTGGCGAGCGGCACCAGTTTGGCGAGCGCCGCGTCGAAACCGGCGGGCGTGAAGCCGTTACGGCCGAAGCCGGAATCGACCTTCACATGCACGCGCGCCGTCTTGCCAAGCCTGCGTGCGGCCGCGGCGACACCGTCGATGCCGGCGAGAGAGCCGACGGAAATGTCGATGTCGTTGTCGATCAGCTCGTCGAACGGCACTTCGGCGCCGCTGTAGACCCATGTCAGAATATGGCAGCGATCGGGGCCGATGCCCGCCTTGCGCAACAACAGCGCTTCATGCGATTGCGCGGTGCCGAGCCACGTGGCGCCGCCTGCGAGCGCGGCAAGCGCGGCGGGGATCAGGCCGTGTCCGTACGCGTCGGCTTTGACGATGCCCATGACGGCGGTGCCGGAATGCGGTCCGCCGACGACACTCACCAGGTGGCGCATGTTGTCGCGCAGTGCGGCGAGGTCGACGATGGCCTGCGCCGGATACCGCCGCTGGGCGGCCTTGTAGTTCGCTTTGCCTTGTTCGGAGGAGAAATCCCATTCACGTGTTGCGCTCAAAGTCATGGCTCCCATTGTCGCGCCGCTATGTGACAGGTATGGAACATCAGGGACATATGGTGAGACGATTCACGATGTTTTCACGATTTTGTCCGGCAGTGTTTTTTACACTTTCCATACACAAGGCTGTTGCGCATATCGCCGCGGCCTTTCTGATTTCTGGCGTTAAGGCGTGCCAGAGTCCCGGAAATCCGTCCGGTCCAGCCCATTTTTGAAACAATCACAGGGAATCTGACGACCATGGATCTATTTCGCAAGAAGTCGGTGGACCAACTTGTCTCCGAATCGACTCCGCTGAAGCGAACACTGAAAACCTTCGACCTGACCATGCTGGGCATCGGCGCCATCATCGGCACCGGCATATTCGTGCTCACCGGCAAAGGCGCGCTCACCGCGGGACCCGCATTATGCGTGTCCTTCCTGCTTGCCGCGATCTGCTGCGGCTTCGCAGGCTTGTGCTATGCGGAGTTCGCCGCGATGGCACCGGTTTCCGGCTCCGCCTATTCGTACGCGTATCTGGCGTTCGGCGAGTTGATCGCCTTCGTGATCGGCTGGGATCTGATTCTGGAGTACGCGTTGCAGGCGGCCACCGTGTCCGCCGGCTGGTCGGGCTATTTCAACAAGCTGCTGGAAGGCTTCGGCCTGCATCTGCCGGTCGAACTGACCGCCGCATACGGCACCACGCCGGGAGTCACCACGTATTTCAATCTGCCCGGCTTCGTGATCGTGCTTATCATCACGTGGGTGCTGTCCATCGGCATCAACCAGACGAAGAAGACCAACGACATCATGGTGATGATCAAGCTGGCCATCATCGTGCTGTTCATCGTGTGCACCGTCTGGTACATCAATCCCGCCAACTGGAAACCGTTCTCCCCGTATGGCATCTACACGTTCCAGCCGGGTTCGACGCAGCCGTACGGCATCGTGCCGGCCGCGTCGATCGTGTTCTTCAGCTTCATCGGCTTCGACGCCGTCTCCTCCTCCGCCGAGGAGACCATCAATCCGAACAAGACGCTGCCGCGCGGCATCCTGATCTCGCTGGCCGTGTCCACCGTGCTGTACATCATCATGACGCTCATCATGACCGGCGTGGTGCCGTACAAGGAGTTCGCGAAGTTCATCGACGCTCCGGTGGCGGGCGTGATTCTCGAGACCGGTCTCAACTGGCTGGCGTTCATCGTGAACCTCGGCGCGTTGATCGGCATGACCACCGTCATGCTGGTGCAGCTGTACGGCCAGTCCCGCATCTGCTATGCGATGAGCCGCGACGGACTGTTCCCGAAGTTCTTCGGCGAAGTGCATCCGAAGTACCGCACACCGTTCAAGGGCACGTGGTTCTTCGGCATTCTGACGGCCATCGCCGGCGGTTTCATCAACATCAACGTGCTGTTCGAGCTGGTGAACATCGGTACGCTGTCCGCGTTCATCATCGTGTCGGCCGGCATCCTGTGGATGCGCAAGACCCAGCCGGACGCGCATCGTGGCTTCCGTGCGCCGGGCGTGCCGTTCACGCCAATCTGCGCCATCATCTTCTGCCTGATTCTGATCTTCGGTTTGAATTGGGAGACGTGGGTGCGTTTCGCCGTGTGGTTCGCGCTTGGACTGGTCGTGTATTTCACGTACAGCCGCAAGCATTCTCAGCTTAACGAGCCGGGACTGTTCTAATCATCCCTTCATATGGAAAAGGACGTCTCCCGCAGTTTTACGGGAGACGTCCTTTTTTCTACGTTTCTATGTATGCGCAATCACCATTCGTGACGCTGGTAGGCGATACGCGTGGTATCGGTGGGGCGGTCAAGCAGTTGGATCAGGCCGCAGCGGGCGAATCCGTTCGATTCGAGCACGTGCTGCATGGCCTTGTTGTTCGGATGCGTGTCGGCGCGCACGTTGCCGTAATGTTCGATGCACCAGTTGATGCAGTCCTTGGCCGCGCCTTTGACGATTCCCGACGAGGCGATGCGGTGGATGGTCACATACGAGTCATCGTCCAGCCAGGCGCCGTCGATATGCGCGTAGGTGGGATCCTCGCCCGTGCACAGGGCGAACTGGGCGAGCACACGCTCCTTGCCGTCAGCCTCGTCCACCAGCAGCATGGTGCGCTGCTGGCGAATGTCGTCAAGGATCACTTCCTCACGTGGGAACGTGTTTCCCCATTGCGTGGGATTCCCGTTGGCCGCCATAAGCTCACGCGCATGCTGGTAGATTTTCAGCATGACAGGCAGATCATCCATGGTGGCACGACGGAACCGACGTTCGGAAGTGGTTTCGCTCAACCCTTTCACCTCAATTCGACTGTATACCTCTCTCAAGCATTCCAGCCGTCCAAACTACCACGCCCACCGCACAGGCATGGTAACGCTCACACAAGGCGGCGTTCGAACGGGTCGGAGCTGATGCCCTTGGCGAGGATGTCCTTGCACCATTCCTTGGCGGTGAACAGGCTGTGGTCGCGGTAGTTGCCGCAGCTTTCGATGGTGGTTGCCGGCACGTCGTCCCATGTGGCCTCGTAGGCGATGAATTCCAACGATTCCTTCAATGCGCGAGCCACATCCTCGGTGGAATGCTCGCCCCACGTCAGCAGGTGGAAGCCTGTGCGGCATCCGAACGGCGAGCAGTCGATGTAACCGGGGATGCGTTCGCGCAGCAGCACCGCGATGGTGTGTTCGATGGTGTGCAGTCCGCCGGTCGGAATGGCGTTCTCGTTCGGCTGCACCAATCGCAGGTCGTAGTTCGAGATCACGTCGCCGTGGGGGCCGGTTTCCGTATCGATGTAGCGCACATACGGCGCCTTTACTTTGGTGTGGTCCAATTGGAAGCTTTCCACCACCGGCTTGTCTTCCGCCATGTTCTGTCCTTTCGTTGTTGTGTTCACATTCCACTATTCACGGTTCGCAGGCTCAACGTCAACCGTCGTGCCATGCGTGTCGGTTATGGCCGGTTCAAGCCTCGTCGCCGGAATCCTCCCGAATCGCGGCCATGAACCGTTCGCCGTACTGTTTGAGCTTGCTTTCCCCCACACCGTTGACGGCAAGGAACTGGTCGTCAGTGATCGGCTTGACCCGTACCATGTCACGCAACGTCTTGTCGGAGAACACGATGTACGGCGGTTTGCCGAGTTCGCGCGCGATGTCCAGTCGCAGCGCACGCAGCTTCTGGAATAGCGCCTCGTCGCCGTCATCCGGCACGTACGATCCGACAGCGGGAGTGGACACGTCGGGCGTTCGACGCGCACGGGCGTCAGCACGTTTGATCTTCTTGATGTCGTAATGGAATTCGGGTGCGACCGTTTCCGCCGCACGGGGTCCGAAGCCGACGATCGGCAGGCGTCCTTCCGCGATCGTCAGGAAGCCGTCGGTGGCCATCTGGCTCAGCACGTCGCGGATGCGCGCTTCCGGCACTTCGTCGAGCATGCCGAACGACGGCAGGCTTTCGGGGTTGAGATAGCTTAGATCCTGTGCCTTCGAGCCGCGCAGCACCTTGACGATTTTGCCGCTGCCGACATGCTGGTTCACATCGTGCACGCAACGGCTGATGGCTCGGGCGATGTCGGTGACGTCGATGGTTTCGAATGTGTGCTCGCAGTTGGCGCAACCGCCCACGCATTTGCCGTCCGTTTTCGCCGCCGCGCCCGCGGTTTCGCCGAAATACCGGGTCATGTACGCGTGCAGGCAGTCCGTGGTACGGCAGTAGCCGACCATCGCGTCGAGCAGCCGGCGTTTCGACGCGCGTACGGCCTCCTGCTCTTCGGGAGTCAATCGTTCGTTTTCGTAATCCGAATCGAGCAGCCGGCGGCGGGTGACGATGTCCGATTCGTTCCACAACAGCGTGCAGCGGCTTGGTTCGCCGTCTCGTCCGGCGCGACCCGCCTCCTGGTAGTACGCTTCGATGGATTCGGGCATGTTGTGGTGGATGACGAACCGCACGTTGGATTTGTCGATGCCCATGCCGAACGCGTTGGTGGCCACGACCACGGGCACACGGTCAGTGACGAAATCGCGTTGCGCCTTCTCTCGTGCGTCGGCGCTCATACCGCCATGGTAGGCGACGGCGATGGTGCCGATATCCGACACATCCGCACCCCCTGCGGCACGCAATTCGGCGACGGCGCTGTTAAGCGATTCGGCGAGCGCTTCCGTTTCCTTGCGCGTGGCGCAGTAGACGATGCCGGATTCGTCCGGATGGCTGGCGATGTAGGACGCCACCCAGGATGCTTTGTCTTTGCGTGGCATGCTGATGACGTCGAAATACAGGTTCGGCCGGTCGAAACCGGTGACGGTGATGGACGGTGTGTGCAGGCCCAGAATCGAAACGATGTCGCGGCGCACGCGTTCGGTGGCGGTGGCGGTGAACGCGGCGACCGTTGGACGTGTGGGCAGTCCGGCGATGAATTCGCCGATGCCAAGATATGAGGAACGGAAGTCCTGCCCCCATTGGGAGACGCAGTGCGCTTCGTCGACGGCGACGAGCGAGATCGGCACACGGACGGCGAAGTTGCGGAATCGTTCGGTTTCCAAACGTTCCGGCGCCGCGTACAGCAGTTTGATCTGGCCGGAGAGCGCCTGCGCGAAGACGAGATCCTGTTCGTCCGGCGTCTGAGTGGTGTTGATGAACACGGCCGGAAGGCCCACGTCGTTCAGGGCGTCGACCTGGTCGCGCATGAGTGAGATCAGCGGCGAGATGACGATGGCGACGCCCGGCAGGATCGCTGCGGGAATCTGATAGCAGATGGATTTGCCGGCGCCGGTGGGCATGACGCCAAGCACGTCGTGTCCGGTGAGGATGGCCGAGACGATGCCGGATTGTCCAGGACGGAACGAATCGTAGCCGAAATAGCGGTTCAGCGCCTCCAATGCGCGGGGGTCTACGGAATCGGCGGAATCAACAGCTTGCGTCATGGTTTCCAAGTGTAGCAATGCCATGCGTTGACCGCGGAGAGCGAAACAGCCGGCGCGGGTCTTACCCATGCCGGCCGTTTCATGCTTCTATCGGAAATAGGGAATTCAGATCTGGCGGAACGCCTGCTCCAGGTCGGCGATCAGATCGTCCGCGTCCTCAAGGCCGACGGACAGGCGGATCAGGTTGGCGGGCACTTCGAGCGTGGTGCCGGCCACGGAGGCGTGGGTCATGGCGCCCGGATGCTCGATCAGGGATTCCACACCGCCCAGGGATTCGGCCAGGGTGAACACTTCGGTGGCTCCGGCGAACTTCTTGGCCGCTTCGAAACCGGCGGCGATCTGGATAGAGATCATGCCGCCGAAACCGCCGTGCATCTGGCGTGCCGCGATGTCGTGGCCCGGGTGGGATTCGAGCCCCGGATACCATACGCGTTCCACTTCGGGGCGGGTTTCGAGCCACTGGGCCACTTTCATGGCGTTGCGGCTGTGCTGCTTGACGCGCAGGTCGAGGGTTTTGAGTCCTCGGATGTCAAGCCAGGAGTCGAACGGGGACGGAACCGCGCCGGCCGCGTTCTGCAGGAAGGCCACCGCGTCGCGTGTTTCCTTGTCGTTCAGGGCCACCGCGCCACCGACCACGTCAGAGTGGCCGCCGATGTACTTGGTGGTGGAGTAGACGACCACGTCGGCGCCGTCTGTGAGCGGATGCTGCAATACCGGGGATGCGAAGGTGTTGTCCACGACCACTTTGGTGCCGTGCGCGTGCGCCACGGCCGCGGTGGCGGCGATGTCGGTGATGTTGAGCAGCGGGTTGGACGGGGTTTCCACCCAGATGTACGCGTACTGCTTCTTGGCGAGCGCGGCTGAGACGGCGGCCGTGTCGGTGATGTCCACCACGTCGAGGCCGATGCCCCACGGCACGAACACCTTGGACAGCAGACGGTAGGTGCCGCCGTACACGTCGTTGCCGAGCAGGATGTTGTCGCCGGGCTTCAGGGTGGAGCGCAGCAGCACGTCGATGGCGGCAAGTCCGGAGGAGAAGCTTAACGCGTATTTCGCGCCTTCCACGGCGGCGAGCTGCTCGTCGAAGCTGTTGCGGGTCGGGTTGATGGAACGGCTGTAGTCGTAGCCGTTGCGCAGGCCGCCGACACCATCCTGCTTGAAGGTGGAGGTCATGTAGATGGGGGTGACCACGGCTCCGGTGGTCGGGTCGGGTTCCTGGCCTGCGTGGATGGCGCGGGTGGCGAGAGCGGTGGCGTTGAGGGCTTCGGTGTTGGTCGAGATGGTCATGATGGGAACTCCTTGGAAGTATCGGATGGTTTGGGTTGTTCGGATGATTGGCATTGGTTTCAAAGGTGCGATCGGGCTGCCGGACAGTCGTTTGACGGTCTTTTACAGGTACTGTTCGGCGAGGCTGGGCTTGGTGGTGCGTTCCACGACGTCGGCGAATCCGTTGGCTCGCATCCAGTCGTCATTGAAGATCTTCTCCATATAGCTGCGGCCGGAATCGGGCATCAGCACCACGACGAGCTGGTTTTCGTCGAGGTCGTGCTCGCGGGCGTATTTCAGCGCGGAGAACACGGCCATGCCGGATGAGCCGCCGACGAGCAGTCCTTCCTCGTTGGCAAGGCGTCGGGTCATTTCGAAGGCTTCCGCGTCGGTGACCTGCACGATCTCGTCGGGAAGGCTCCGGTCGAAGGCCTTCGGGTAGAAGTCCTCGCCGACGCCTTCGATCTGGTATTGGTGCACGTCGTTCGGGTCGGAGTAGATGGAGCCTTCCGGATCGGCGCCGATGACCTGCACCGCGCCGTTGGACACGTCCTTCAGATAGTGTCCGGTGCCGGAGATGGTGCCGCCGGTGCCGATGCCCGCCACGAAATGCGTGACCTTGTGGTCGGTGGCCTCCCAGATTTCCGGTCCGGTGCTGCGGTAGTGGCTCAGCGGTCCGTTCGGGTTGTCGTACTGGTTGGGGCGGTAGCCTCCGGGAATTGCCTTGGCGAGACGGTCCGCCACCTGGTAGTAGGAGCGCGGATCGTCCGGGCCGGCGTCGGTGGGAGTTACGACCACTTCGGCGCCATAGGCGCGCAATACCGCACGCTTGGCTTCGGACACCTTGTCCGGCAGGGTGAAAATGGTGCGATAGCCGCGCTGCAGCGCCACGAGGGCGAGGCCCACGCCGGTATTGCCGGAGGTCGGTTCCACGATCACGCCGCCGGGCTTCAGTTCGCCGCTGCGTTCGGCCGCGTCGATGATGCGTTCGGCGATGCGGTCCTTGGACGAGCCGCCCGGGTTCAGGTATTCGACCTTCACCGCGATGGTGGCTTTGATGCCGTCGGTCACGTGGTTGAGTTTGACGAGCGGGGTGTTGCCGATGAGTTCGGACAGGGAATTGTGGATGGTCATGACGTTTCCTTTGCATGCGGTGCTTGATTCGTGGGCTTTCGAGATGTGCGATTTTTCGTCGTATGTCGAGAAGCTCGCGTTCGTCACGTGCAGCTATTGAAACGGGACCCATTGCGATGACGTCTTGCCATCCGTTTGCGTAACGGTATGCCAATCATTATCGGAATACATATGCCGGATGATGTATGGCGATTCGTCTGCGACCTGCTGGATTCGCGGCCGCCTGATGGAATGTCCTATCTCAAGTTATGCGTCGATGAACCACGCGCCCCTCGGGCGGTTGGTCAGCGACAGCAACAACATGAGAAATTGAACATGGCTCAAACATTACCACAACCATGGACATCGGCGTGTTGCCTTCCTGTCAGGCGTCGTCACCACCATACCGGAACCAGCTGCGGGACACGCGCCTCGCGGTGGCGGATCAACAGCCAGCACAACAGGTTGCCGAACACCATCACGCCTGCGAACAGCGCTATCATCGGCCAGAACGTGTAGGCCTGATCGTATACGAGACGCTCGTTGGATGTGCCGTACATCGCCGCGGGCGCCGCCTGTCCCTCCCGCCACATCAGGCACCAGCGCCCATGCAGCGCCTCGAGCAGCTTCCATATCACCGGATTGACATCGGTGGCGGACCTGTTCATCAGCCACGGGCGGGCCGCCCATGCCACGCATGCGGACGCCACCAAGGCGATCGTCCCGTACCGGTTGACCCGTGCCAGCAGTTCCCCGACGCATTGGCCCAGAATCACCGCCGAGGCGACCAACAGGAACACCGCCAGGAACAGCATCATCGGATTGGCCGCATAATCCGACCCGGACCGCATATACGCGTAGGAACCGCCCCGATCGCGGTTCAGGAAGCGCAATCGTCCGAACGCGTCGGATGGAGGCGTGCAGGCCAGCCACTGCAGGTCTCTGCCGACGCGGAACGTGATGAGGATGTCCGCATCACGGTTCGGCGTGAGCGTGAAGCCAAACGTCACCACCGCCGAGCAGGCGAAGGCGAAACAGAGATTGGCGAGCATCTGGGTCCAGCAATACACGCCCCTGCCCACGCCCATGGATATCAGGGAGCGGAAGCCGCTCGCCGCCAGGACCGCAGCCACGACGGCCCCCATCGCCAACGTCGGACCAAGCACATGGTATTCCACCACGTAATATCCTCCGGACGCCAGTCCCAGAACCAGCCCCCACAGCCATGGCACGCCATAGCCAACCAGCACATATGCCATCAATACGACGCAACGCGCGGCAAGTTGCCTCGCCAGCGCGAATCGTGCCCCTGCCGACAAGCCTCTCGCTCCATCCATCATGACGCACGCCCCTTGTCTATGCCGGTAATCTGGATGACATACTCATTGAGATCGAAAGACCTCATGACAACGTTCTCCGGTGTCGGTGCAGATGGCACGCCACGCACGCCGACAGTCAGCAGGCCACCGAGAACGGTTTCCGACAGCGTATGCAAACCATTGTCGGCCAAGTACCGCCGTACCGATCCGGCCGGACCCGACAGCATCCGCCCACGTTGTGCCAACTCGTTCATGTCGAAGGATTCCAGCACCCGCCCATGGTCGAGGACCACGGCATGTTCGACCAGTCCCTCCACCTCCGTTATGAGATGGGTGGATATGATCATGGTGCGCGGTCTGTCGCCATATGATTCAATCATGAAGCGGTAGCACAGGTCGCGGGCCGCAGCGTCAAGACCGTCAGTCGCTTCATCAAGTATCACGATATCGGTCGGCGCGCAAAGCGCGGCAACCAGCTTCGCCGCGCCACGCTGGCCGGTGGACAGTCTCATGAAACGAGCGTCAGGCCGCAGTCCGAAAGCCTGCATCATACGCCCCGCCAACACATCATCGAATCCGCCGTATCGCCGCGAGATCAGACGGAATACCGATCGCAGACGCCATTCGACAGGATATGGCCAAGTCTCGTCCATCAGCATGAAACGTTTCCGCATGCCGCCACCATCCGTCATACGGTTGCCGTCGAACGACACACTGCCGGCATCGGCCACGAGTCGGTTCGCGATGATGTTCAGCAATGTACTTTTGCCGGCACCATTGCGCCCGAACAGACCATGTATCGCGCCGCTCCGTAATTCCAGATTCACTCCGTTGAGCAGGGACGTTCCATGACGGCTCTTGCTCAGATCGCTGATGACCAGACTCATCGATAGGTCCTTCCGATGATGCGCTGTAGTTGTTCGCAGCTGATGCCAAGCGCCTTTGCCTGCGCGACGAGTTCGACGACCCGCGTGGTGAGCAGTTCCTCGCGTTTGGCGTCACGAGCCTTCTCCCGCGCTCCCGTGGTGACGAACATGCCAAGGCCGCGTCTTTTCTCCAGTAGACCCTGATCGACCAGGAGATTCATGCCTTTGAGCACCGTGGCGGGGTTAATCGCATATGTGGACGAGATCTCGGTGGTGCTGGGCACCTGCTCGCCTTCCGCGAAGGCACCGGAGACGATGGCTTCGCTGATTTGTTCGGCCACCTGCCGGAACAATGGCGTCGTTCCCGAAAAATCGAATCGCATCCGACGCCTCCAGCCGCCTAGTCGGTTCAATATCAACGTCATCCACTCTAACCGTTGGTCTGCCGCGATGCGGCAATGAACGGACGGGAGCATCTCGCAGGGACACGGCACACGTCATGCGCGAGCCTTGAAATAGGCGAACAACTGCCGTTCGCGAATCGTCATACCCCCAACCGCAGTGCCGGCAAGCATCCCGACCAACATGGCACCCGGAACACGGCATAGCATCGTGACAACCGGAATCGCGTCACCGGATCCGGTCAATATGAGCGGCACGATCGCGACAACCGGCAGACATGCCACGCAAGACGCCGCCACCGTGGCCAACGTCTCCAAAGACAACTGCAGCAGCATCGCGGTTTTCGGACAACCCGCATGCAACGCGCTCGCTATCTCGATTCTGCGCATGCAAACCGATGCGAATCCCAACGCCATTGCGGTGACGAACATCAACAGTGGCGCATACCGGGTGATACGGGCATCGAAATCCGCCGGACCAGGCATATGCGACCCCAGCGTGGTATTGATCCGGCTGATTTTCGCATGCGGCGTTTCGTTGTTTCCACTCGCCCCGGCAGAGGTGGCGCTCGCAGCGGCGCCGGTGCCGGATTCGGCATCAGCGCGAATGGAGACGCGCAGCAGGCTTTCGATATCGTCAGGGACCGGCCACGTACGGACCAGACAGGTGTCATAGGCCTTGGTATCGTTGCCGGGCGAGATAATCGCATAGCCGTATGTTGGTTGCCTTCCGTCGCTTGGCCAATTGAACGTCGCGGAGACGCGCATGCGTGTGCCGCCGACGAGCGGCAGCACCGTGCCGGCATGCGCGCCATACGTGCGCGCCACAGCCGTCGACATGATCACACCGGAATTGCCCTTCCGTATCCCTGTCGCCGCGAATACCTGCGCGACATGTGCGCTTGCCTCGTATGTCGGAATCTCGGTCGCGGGCAATGACGCGATGCGCACGCGGTCGGACGACTGCCGGAGGGCGGCGGCGCCCAGCACTCCGTTCGCGGAACGCAGCCCTTCGCAGGCCGCGCCGTCGATTCCTCCCTGCAAAGTGATCGCATAGGTGGAGGCCCCTGATTCCTCCCATTTCCGGGCGTCGCCGATCAACCCCGTCATCTGCGTCAGGTCTGCGCACATGCATGCGACCGCGCATATCGACAGCAACAGCGAGATAAGCGCGCATCGGCTCGTGCCAGTGGCGACGTTGCGCCAAATCTCACGCAGCACCGCTTTCAGCCGCATCGGTTTCATTGGTAGTCCTCCAAATCGATGACATCGGTGGCGGCGTCGCGCGTGCGATGATCATGCGTGGCGACCACCACGATCATGCCCTGTCTTGACAACGCGCCCAGTCGCGCATTCACCGTATCCGCCGTATGTACATCGAGTTGCGCGGTCGGCTCATCGACCAGCAGCAGATCGGCGCCCGACGCCACGCCACGCGCCAGCATGAGCCGTTGAGCCTCTCCTCCGGACAGCTCCCGGTATTCGCTGGACGCGCGCTCCGCCAGACCGAACTGGGCAAGCAGCTCGCGCGCGCATGCCTCCGCCTGCGGCACATCCAACCCCCGCGCAAGATAAGGCAGCATCACATGGTCGATCACGCTTCGGCGCGCCACTCCGATGGGATTTTGGAACACCCAGCTGGTTTTCCCGATGTTCAGCCGCTGAATGGATCCTTCCGACGGCTTCACCCACCCCGCCAGTATGGACAACAATGTGCTTTTGCCCGAACCGGAAGGCCCCACCAGCGCGTACACGCGATCGGGCCGCAGGTCAGCATTTAACAAACGGAACAGCCAAGTGTCTCCAGTGAATGTGTGCCCAACATCGCGCAACGTCACCAGTTTTCCCGGCGTCCGCTCATCATCCCCCTTCATCAGAGGACCCGTGGAATCAACGGGATCACTCATCGGCATGGCTTGCCTCCTTGCGGATTCGTGCGCACTTTGCCCAATGCCGCGCCGGAATCGACCGTGGCCATTGAGCGCCCCAAACGGGAGCCGATCACGGTGACCGCGACGGGCTTGCCATCGGACACCACGCAGGCTTGTTCATCATGTTGCGCGTAGAAAGCGGTGGGTGGCAGCGACCATACATCGATTGGAGTTTTCAGGAGCCATTGCAGGGCGAAGGTCACATCCGACGCGCCGTCCGACGCGCTCTCGGAGGACTCAGCTGTGCCGGCCGCCTGCCGATAGGCGTCGCTGCCCAGCAATGCCGCCAGCGTCGACGAGTCGGTGATTGCCGTCGTTTGTTGCGGCATGTCGACCATTCGACCGTCCACGTCAAGCACCCGATCTCCTGCGACCACCTCGTCCTGCGGCATGGTTACGGATACCGATTGCGATTGCGAGTCGGTGGTCAACAGTTCGGATTTCACGTCGATTGATGCGCCGATGCCGGCAACGCAGGAACGGATCGTCACGGATTGCCCATCCAACCACACGTAAGCGTCTTTGGCTAGCGTCCACCCGTTGTCCTTGACCAGTCGTGCCGCGCCGACGGTATCGGCGAGCGCATTGTATGCGAGAATCGTGTCCCAGGTCATCGCATCGCCGTCGGGGGCCGCATATCCAAGCCGCCGCAGCTCGGCGTTCAGCGCCGCCACGTCGCGGCCTCGCATACCGGACTGCAGGTCGCGGAACGGCGGAACGGCGGTATGCAACGCCAGCAGCGGCACTTCATCCACCGCAATGAAGCTTGTTCCGGAATCGATGGTTTGTCCGGGCGCGCAACCATAGGCGGTGATGGTGCCCGATTTGGGCGAGGCCACGGTGCGCCCCGTTCCGGTATGGACCGTGACGGTGACGTCTCGAGCATCATCGAACCGGCTTTTCGCCGCAGTGATCGAACCGGAGGCCGTTGAGGATCGCAACGATTGGGGTATGGCCGGTCGGACCAGCAGGAATCCGCATCCGACGCCTGCCGCCAATGCGATGACTACCAACAACGCGACGACCGACATGGCCAATGGCTGACGTCGTCGCGTCGCCGGCCGCCGCTTTCCATCCGCATCCATCCGTCGGTTCCGAACATGCGACCATGCTCTGGCGGGTGTTTTGCCGCCCGCCATCACAATGCCCCACATTGTTCGATGATGGCCGCTTTGCGTTTGTCGTAGGCGGGATTGTCCTTGGGGGCGTATTTGCCGATCAGGTCATCGAAGCTCGTTCCGCCGGATTCGCCCATCGTCGCCAGCTCGTCGTAGGCGTCGGCGGTCACGGAGTCGTCCACGATGCCGTGTTTTTTCAGGCAGGCCAGTGTCTTGTCGTTCTGCTGGCGCGCGAGTTGGTCGGTATCGACGTTCTCGGGATTCTCCTTGAGGCTCAGATACAGGTCGACGATGTTCTTGTATTGGGTCTCATTCTGGCAGGCTTCGTCAGCGGCATTGGTGGCGGCAATCTCATCTTCGCTCAAGTTGCGCTTGTCAAGCGCGTTGTCTCCGTAGGACGGGCTGATCGACCCACCGGGGTATCGCGCCTCGCCGGTGTCCACTGTGATGCCTTTCGAGGTCAGGCATTGCGCGTAGCTGGAACCAAGCTGGACCAACTCCTCTTCCGTGATTTTGCCGTCCTCGAGAATCTGGGCGGCTTCAGTGCTACCGGAGTTCTTGATTTTTGCGATTTCGTCCCGATACGACGCGTCCGCGGCGTTGGCGTCCGCATCGCCGCTGATGGCGGACGCCTGGCCCCGTAACGACTGCTCTTGCTTCCGATCTCCTGCCGTGCCGCACGCACCCAACGATATGCTCAAAGCAAGAACAGTCAGTATTGTCACGATTCGCCGTGGCCGTTGCATCCCGTGGCTTTGATATGTTCCATGCGTCATCGCAGTCCCCCGATCATGAACATCCGGTCATGCCGGACCATCCATCCTGTTGGTTACATGGTTAGTTACATAACTAACTAACCATGTAACCAACAATATCAACCGACACGCAATCGGTCAAATCGTTATAGAAAAGAGACGCACCACGAATATGCGAGACGGTATGGCGCGCACGGATGAGGCATGCGGAGCGACACCTACAGCGAGGCGGCCTGCACCAATCGCTTGGTGTACTCGTCCTGCGGATGGCCCAGCACCTCGAAAGTCGCGCCGGTCTCGGCCACGCGGCCGTCATGCAGGACCAAAATGCGGTCCGCGATGTGTTGCACCACGCCCAGATCGTGGGACACCATGATGATCGCCATATCGGGTTCAGCGTTGCGGATGGCTTCGAAGGATTCAAGGATCCGGACTCTTGCGGCCACGTCGATGGCGCTCATCGGCTCGTCGGCGAGCAACACCTTCGGCCCGTCCACGATGGCGCGGGCGATCGCCGCGCGCTGCGCCTGCCCGCCGGACAGGTCGACGGGGAAACGGTTGAGATACGTTTCCGGATCGAGGCTCACCATTTCCAGCACTTCGGCCACGCGTTCCGCGACGCGTTCCCGTGGCCAATCCGGATGATGCATTCGCAATGGCTCGCCTATGGATCGGCCGATGCGCCATCGCGGATCCAACGAATCGAACGGGCTTTGGAACACCAATCCGGACTGCATGCGCAACTTGCGCGCCACATCGCCACGAACCGGCTCGCCGCAGTATTCGACGCTGCCGCCGTCCGCGGATTCAAGTCCCAGCAGCACGCGGGTCAGCGTGGTCTTGCCCGATCCGGAGCCGCCGATCACGGCGAGGCACTCCCCCGCACGCACGTCCACATCCACGCCGAACAGCACCTGACGGCGCTCATGTTTCGCGCCATACCATTTGTCGAGGCCGCGGCCGCACAGCACCATGTCCTCATCTGTGTCAGTCATGGTCCGTCTCCTTGTGCATGGGATTCCGCACGGGTTTCTGCCCGACATCCTGCCCTGCGTGCAACGACAATGCGCGTGCCGACTGGACCAGCCTGTGTCCCGCGTCGGTGTGCGGATGGTCCAGAAGCGCGGTCGTATCGCCGGATTCCTCAATCCGCCCGTTTTCAAGCACGTAACAGCGCGTGGTGGCCCTGTTCAGCACCGCGAAATCGTGCGTGATGAACAGCATCGACGCGCCCGACTCGTCCACCAGCGACGTGAGCAGGTCCACGATCTGCCGTTGCGTGATCGAATCCAATGCGGTGGTCGGTTCGTCGGCGATGATCAGCCGTGGCGAGGTGACGAGCGCCGTGGCGATGCCGACGCGTTGGCGTTGGCCGCCCGACAGTTCATGCGGGTATTTCGCCAGCACGTCCTCGCCGAGGCCGACCTTGGCAAGCATCGCTGTGACGCGTTCCGACCGTTCGGCAAGCGACAGATCGTAATGCAGGTACAGCGGAAGACCGACCTGTTGCGCCACGGTCATCACCGGATTCAACGCGGCGGACGGATTCTGGAACACCATGCCCACGTACCGTCCGCGCAGGTCGGCGACCGCTGCGTCCGACGCGCCGACAATCTGCGTACCACCCAATTCGACGCTGCCCGTCACCTGTGCGGTCGCCGGCAGCAGACCCATCATGGCGCGGGCGATCATCGATTTGCCGGAACCGGACGAGCCGACCAAGCCGACACGTTCGCCGTCGGCGATGTCCAAATCGACATCATCGACGATCGGCTTGCCGTTGATGGCGATGTTCAGATGGCGTATGACGGCGCTCATGCGGCCTCCCTCAACGCGGGATTGGTTAGCGGATCGAGCGCGTCGCGCAACGCGTCGCCGAACAGGTTCAACGCGACCACCACCATGGTGACGACCAGGCCGGGCCATAGAACGGCCATGGGATAGACGCTGATGAATTTCACGGACGTGGACAGCGAATGCCCCCAACTGGGCACGCCGGCTCCGACGCCGACACCCAGATACGTGAGTCCCGCCTCCGCCAGCAGCGAGGTGCCGGCGCTCATGGACAACTGCACGCACAATACCGGCAGCGTGTTCGGCACGATATGCGTGAAGAACACGCGCACGGAGCTTGCCCCCGACCATAATGCCGATTCGACGTATGCCGAACGTGCGGCGAGCAGTGCGGAGGGCCGTAGGATGCGTGCCAGGTTCAGCCCGTACGCGCAACCGCAGGCGGCGATGACCACCGCGGCGGACGCGCCGAACGGCACGGAAAGAATCAATGCGATGAGCACCGTCGGAATGGAGATCAGCGCGTCGACCACCACCACCGATGTGGACGCGAGCGCACCGGAACGCGATACCATGGCGGCGACCAGCAGCAGTCCGATCGCGGCGGCGACGATGACGGTGAGCACGGCGATCATGAGATTCGTGCGGGAGCCGGCCATCAGCCAGCTCAGCACGTCGGCACCGGTGCCGTCGGTGCCCAACGGGTGCGCTGCGGACGGGGAGGCCCACGCGTTGAATCCGTTGGTGTCGAGCAGCGAATACGGCGTCCATACGAGGGACAGGGCGGATACGAGCAGCCATGCTCCGATGACGATCAGCGCGTATTTGCCGCCGGCCTTGGCCCAGATGGTCGAAAGCACGGTTTTCATGGTGGCAGTGGATGTCACGTCGGTGACGGATCGCACGGGTCTCGACGTAGTTTGCGCGGACGACGCCGGTTGCGAGGATGGTGCGGGTTTCGATGCGTTCATGCTTCCGCCTTTCCCGAAACGACGCCGGAATGCTTCAACCGCGGGTCGAGCGCGCGGTGCGTCAGATCGACCACGAGACCCAGCAGCAGGAAGAACGCAGCCAGCAGGAACAGTTCGCTTTGCACTGCGATCAGGTCGCGGTTGCCGACGTCGGTGACCAGCATGGCGCCAAGACCCGGCAGGGCGAACAGGTTTTCCACCACCATCACGCCGGTGATCATTTGCGCGAAGGTCAGGCCGACCACCGACACCAGTTGCGCAGTGGCCAGACGCAACGCCACGCGCAATACCGCCTGTTTGCGGGTCATGCCGCAGGCCATGGCCATGTCCACCGCCTGCGATGAGGCCATATCCCCCACTGCGGCACGCGTGTAGCGCATGATGGACGCGCCGGCTGTGATGCCGGTGGTGAGCGCCGGCATCAGCAGACAGGACAGGGCCTTTCCCGGCGTGGCCCAGCCGGTGTCGGGGAAGCCTTGCGCGGGCAGCAATCCCAACAGTCCCGTGCCACGGGAGAACAGCAGGATCAGCAGTAGGCCGCCCCACAATGCGGGCACCGCGCCGCCCACGATCGCAATGCCGTGAAACAGGCCGCGCAGCCGCGGATTGCGAGTCAGGACGGCCGCGCAGCCAAGCGGCAGGCCGATCGCCAGCGCGATCAGCAGGCTCAGCACAATCAGAGGGAACGTTACGGCGGCGCGCATGGCGATCTGCCGCGCGACCGGCCGTCCGCCGACTGTGGACACGCCGAGGTCGCCATGCAGCAGGCCCGCCATCCAATCGCCATATTGTGCGACGAGCGGCTTGTCCAAGCCGAATTCGGCGCGCAGCGACGCAATGCGTTCGGGGGTGGCGTTCGTGCCGGCGATGACCGCGGCGACGTCTCCCGGCAATACGCGCAGCATCACGAACACCAGCGCGGACAGGCCCACCAAAGCCGCTACGAACAGCGCCAGCCGCTTTCCCACGAATCGCATGGAAATACCGTTCCCTTACTTATTCTTGGAGATCTGCCACAACGGCAGCACCGTCTGGCTGAGCTTGCTGGGGAAGCCCTGCACGTGCTTGTCGACGGCCACCGTCACGCGGTAGCCGAACAGCCAGTCCGCCGGCGCGTCCTCGCTTACGGCCTTCGCCGCCTGCTTCAGGTATTTCGCGCTGTCGGCCTCGTCGGTGGCTTCCAAAGCCTTGGCGTACAGTTCCTGCGCCTGCTTGCCGTCGTAATGGTAGTAGTAGTCCGGCGTGGTCCACTTGTAAAAGTCGTGGCTTTCGGCGTGGTCCACCAATGACAGCTCGTAGTCGCCGTTGGCGTGCACGTTCTGCAGCCATGTGGAGAATTCCACATAGTCGATCTTCAAATCGATGCCGATTTTGGCGAGCTGGCTTTTAAGCTGGTCGCCCAGTTCGGTGCCGTACGTGTTGGCGTAGGTGAGGGTGAGCCGCAACGGCTTGTCGGTGGTATAACCGGCTTCCTTCATGAGTTCCTTGGCCTTGTCCACGTTGTACGGGTACAGGCCGGTCAGGTCCTCGTAACCGGGGTCGACGGACGGGATCGGACCGCCGAGCGCGTAGTCGACGTTGCCTCGGGAGGCGATGATCTCCTTGTGGTTGATGGCGTAGCGGATGGCCTGGCGGACGCGCTTGTCCTTGAGTTTGGCGTTCGTGCAGTTGAAGGCGAGGACGAACTTGTCGCTGCCGTCGGCCGCGGACACCGTGTATGTGCTGGCATCCAATGATTTGGCGAGCGTGGCGTTCACCGGGGAAAGCACGTCGACGTCACCGCTTTTCAGCGCGTTGACGGCTGCGTTGTCGTCGGTGAGGAAGCGGATCACCACGTTCTGGGTGGCGGGCTTGTGTGCGGTTCCCCAATATTTCGGATTGGCTTTGAGCACCATTTTGCTGGCCGAGTCGAAGGATTCGACGGTGTACGGGCCGGAGCCGACCGCTTCGGTTTTCGCGTTGTATTTGGCGTTTTTGTCAAACACGAGGCCAGGACGTCCGGTCAGATACCACAGCAGGTTGGAGTCGGGGGTGGAAAGGGTGAGCTTGACCGTGTTGGCGTCCACCGCTTCGGCCTTGTCGAGGCTGGCCACCTGGTTGGCGTTGTAGTACTGCTTCTCCTTGAGCTGGTTGATGGACCAGGCCACGTCGTCGGCGTCAAGTTTGTCGCCATTGGAGAAACACATGTTGCTGTTGAGATGGAACGTGTAGGTTTTGCCGTCCTTGGAAATGTCCCAGGATTTCGCGAGACCCGGCTGCACTTTGTTGTCGGAGTCTCGAGACAGCAGGCTTTCGTAAATGTTGCCGATCAGCACCTGTTCGATGGCGGAACCGGACTGATGACGGATGTCAAGACTGACGGGGGCGAGTTTCAATCCGATGGTGACGGTATCGGCCTTGCTTTTGGTTCCGGCAGCGCCGTTTGTGCCGGCATTGCGTACCACGACGACGGCGATGATGATGGCGATGACCGCGACCACGCCCACCAGGACGCTGATCCACCGTTTCGACCCGTGCCGTTTCGGTGATTTGGCACGCGCGTTCAGCGTGGTGTCGGTGCTGGCTTCGCCGATACGCGGCTCGGCATGCTGTTCGATCTTCTGTCCGGTTGCGCCGGCTTCGCCGTGCGCACCTGAAGATGGCGACATGATGACTCCTCTTTGATGTTCAATGCTGGTTGGTTGACCGCCTCCATGAGGTCGATCACCAAGGTCCGATGGTACACCGTATGCCATACCCTCCGCATTCCTCGCGGGCCACCGCACAGGTTATATACTTGGGGAGTCGCTGGCATGTCTCGTAGGAAAAAAGGACGGTTGGTCCATGACACATATTCTTCTCGGAGTCACCGGCAGCATCGCCGCGTTCAAGGCCTGCCATCTCGCCTCCGATTGGAGCAAGCAGGGGCATGAGGTGCGTGTGGTGATGACCGCCGCCGCACAGGAGTTCGTCACTCCCCTGACGTTCAGTTCCCTCACCCACACGCCGACACGCACGTCCATGTTCGCCGCCGGACATCGTCCCGGCGCCACGGCCGACGTGACGCCCGGACCGGACGGTCCGCTGCAGATCAGCCACGTGGCCGACGCGAAGTGGGCGAATCTGCTGGCAGTCGCTCCGGCGAGCGCCGATATCATCGCGAAAATCGCCGGCGGCATCGCCGATGACCAGCTGACCAGCACCATACTCGCGTACGACAAGGGACCGAAGATCCTGTGCCCCGCCATGAACGTGCATATGTATGAAAACGCCGTGACGCAACGCAATCTCAATACCTGCCGTGAGCTCGGTTGGACGATTGTGGAGCCGGAAAGCGGCATGCTGGCCTGCGGCGACGCCGGCAAAGGGCGTATGGAGGAGCCGGCACGCATCGAAACGGCGGTGGAAGCGCTGCTGCTTGCGAATCGTCCGGACGGCGAGCTGCCGCTTAAGGGACTTGCCGTGCTCGTCACCGCCGGCCCGACGCAGGAGCCGCTTGATCCGGTGCGGTTCCTCACCAACCATTCCACCGGCAAGATGGGGTATGCCTTGGCCGAACAGGCACGCGATCTGGGCGCACAGGTGACGCTTGTGTCCGGTCCGGTGGCGTTGGACGCCCTGTATGGCGTGGATGTGGTCAATGTCACGACCGCGCAGGATATGTTCGACGCGGTGACGAACCGGTTCACGGACACGGACATCACCGTCATGGCCGCGGCCGTCGGCGATTTCCGTCCGGTCGAGCAGGCCCGGGACAAGATCAAGAAGAACGGGCGCAGCGGCATCGAACTCGAGCTCACCTCGAATCCGGACATTCTGGCTTGGGCCGGCGAACATAAGCGGCCGGACCAGACATTGTGCGGATTCGCCATGGAGACGCGCGACCTTGAGGCCAACGCGGCGAAGAAGCTTAACGGCAAGCATTGCGACATGCTGGTGGCCAACAATCTGCGCACCCCCGGCGCCGGTTTCGCGACGGACACGAACGTGGTGACGGTGCTGACGCCGGGCGAAACCGCAGACAGGCCAAGCATCGAACGATGGAGCAAGATGGGCAAGGACGCACTTGCGAAACGTATTCTTGTCAAGCTCGCAGCCATGCGTGCGGACGGCGAACGGCGCTAACCGCAGCATTTTCGAATCGCAATAACCGTATCAATCGCAATAATCGCAATATTTCAACGGAACTTCCGCAAAACGCGAAGGAGAACGCAACATGCTTCTGATGGCTGTGGATATCGGCAACACGAACGTCGTGATCGGTTTCATCGACGATGGGCGCATCGCGGGCACGTACCGCATCACCACGAAGGCGAACCACACCTCCGACGAATACGGGCTGATGATCACGCAGTTCCTGGGGTTGAGCGGCTACGGCCCACACGACGTCGATGACGTGATCATCTCGTCCGTGGTGCCGAAGGTCATGCATTCGTTCCGTGCGAGCATCGTGAAGTTCCTTGGCATCGATCCGATGATCGTGGGGCCCGGGGTCAAAACGGGGCTCAACATCCGCATGGACAATCCGCAGAACATGGGCGCGGACTGCATCGCCGACTGCGCCGGCGCGTATTACGAGTATGGCGGGCCGATTCTGGTGGCTGATTTCGGCACGGCCACCACGTTCAACTACGTCACCGCGGACGCGTCGGTGATTTCCGGACTGATCACCACCGGTATCCGCACCGCCGCGGCCGCACTGTGGGAAGGGACGGCGCAGCTGCCGGAAGTGGAGATCACCCGTCCGAAGTCGATTCTGGCGAAGTCCACGAAACCGGCCATGCAGGCGGGCCTGTACTACAACTTCCTCGGCGGCATCGAACGCACGATCGCGCAGTTCCATAAGGAGATCGACGAGGATTTCCGTGTGGTGGCGACGGGCGGATTGAGCCGCGTGTTCGCCGACGACACGAACATGATCGACATTTACGATCCGGACCTGATTTTCAAGGGCATGCGGCACATCTACGACCGCAACGTCCGCTGATTCAAGAGCCAGCGACGGGAACCGGCGATCATAGCCCGGCAATCTGAAAACCGACGGCCTGCGGATAATGCGCTATCCGCAGGCCGCAATCGATTAAACCAATTACACAGACGCTATTGGATGGTGAAGCCCTGGTTGGCTCCGTATTCTTTCAGGTCCTTCTGCCATAGGGCTATGCCGCCCTTAAGTTTGATGCGGTCGGACGATTCGGTGTTCTTCAACGCATCGCCGATGTTGGAGGTGTCGGAGACCTGACCGCCTGCGGCGATGATGTTGAGCCTGTTCTGCTCTTTGCGCAGCAGGCTCGACCATTTGTAGGCCTTGCCCACCGTGGACCGGAAGTCGCTGCGCGCATACACTTCGAACGGCAGATACTGGTATCCGGTCGACACGTTCTCCGCGGCCTGGGACAGCACGCGGTTGTATTCCTGCCCGCCGAAATAGGGCACTTCGATGCCACGGTCGTCGGTCACCGTGGTCTTGCTGAGGAATTTCGAGTCGGATAGGGTGTTTTTGTCGGCTGGGAACGCGCCGCCATCCACGCGGGTTGTGATGCCTTTGGCATTGTGGCAGGCGTATTCGATGAAACGGTATGAGGCTTCGGGTTTGCGGGAACGTTGCAGCACGGCAAGGGCCGAACCGCCGTTTTCCGATGTGGTGGCCTTGCCGTCGGGCGTCGGCATCTGGGCCACGCGCCACAGGCCGGCCGCGCCGGGAATGTCGGACATGAGCAGCGAAGGCAGCCATGCGCCGGAGAACAGCGAGGCGACTTTGCCTTGTCCCACGGCCGATTTCCATCGATCCGACCATGACGTGAGGTTTGTTGCCACCAAACCCTCATCGATCATCTTCTGCCAGAATTCGGTGAATTCGCGGGTGCCTTTATCTTCGGTGAGTCTGATGGTCACGTTCTTGCCATCGTTGGACGTGGAGAACGGGCGTCCGCCGGCGAGCCAGATCATCGTGTCGTAGAAGCTGGCGTCGCCGGAATCGGCGGTGATGTACACGCCGATTTTCTTGAGTTTTTTGGCGGCCTCGTAGTAGTCGTCCCATGTGCGGATCTTGGACGCGTCCACGCCAACCTGTTCGAACACGCTGTTGTTATAGAAGAAGGCCATCGGGCCGGAGTCCATGGGAAGCCCGTACACCCGTCCGTTGAGCTGCACCGACGCCCAGGTGCCGGGCGTGTAGAAATCGGCATAGCCTTCGGTTCTGCCGGTGATGGGCACGAGCTGGCTGCTGACCGCGTACTGGCGCAATGCGTAATATTCCAGCTGCACCACGTCGGGAATGCCGTAACCGTCTTGGATGGCGTTGTTGAGTTTGTCGTAACCGCTGGTGTTCTTCCAAACCACGTGGATGTCGGGATTGTCTTTTTCGAAGCCGGCGATGACCTGTTTCATACTCGGCTCCCACGACCATACGGTGATCTGTGTGCGTGTGTCCGTATTGGCCCCGCATGCGGCGGCGCTGGCCGCCATGACGCCCGCGCAGCAGATGGCGATGAGCTGCTTCACCAGTTTCGCCGATTTCAGCACCACGCCCACGGACCTCCGTTTTGTATTTCGCCTGCGATTACCACCATAAGATTATACGGGTCATGCGGAAGCCACGCACAAGCCTGGAAAGGCTCCCCCATATCCACCCAAATACGCCGAATGCGGAAGAACCGCTCCGGAAGCGAACTTCCAAAGCGGTTCCCTGCGATATCTCATCGACGGCTAAGCCGGTACGCAATCAAGCTTCGATGCCGAGCTTGGCTCGTTCCTTCTTGGAATACATGAAGGCCGGCAGCTGACGGCCCTGCTTGAGCCATGCATGGTATTCGGCGGTGGCAGCGAACTCCACATCGGACGCGGAGTTCAGGCAGGTTTCCACGGAATCCTGGATGACGCCGATGATGAAGCCGACGCCCACCACCTGCATGGCGATGTCGTTGCTGATGCCGAACAGCGAGCAGGCCATCGGGATGAGCAGCAGCGAGCCGCCTGCCACGCCGGACGCGCCGCATGCGCCGAGCGCGGAGACCACGGACAGCAGGATGGCCGCCGGCAGGGAAATCTGGATGCCGAGCGTGTTGGCGGCAGCCATGGCCATGATGGTGATGGTGATGGCCGCGCCGTTCATGTTGATGGTGGCGCCCAGCGGAATGGACACGGAGTACATGTCCTTGTCAAGCCCGAGCTTCTCGCACAGCTGCATGTTGACGGGGATGTTCGCAGCGGAGGAGCGGGTGAAGAACGCGGTCAGGCCGGATTCCTTGAAGCAGCGGTAGACCAGCGGGTACGGGTTGCGGCGCAGGAAGATGAAGATGACGAGCGGGCCGAACACGAGCACCATGAGCAGCATGGTGCCGACGAGCAGGAGCAGCAGGCTGCCGTACTTGGTGAATGCGGACAGGCCGTTGTCGGCCACGTTGGTGAACACGAGGCCCATGATGCCGAACGGGGCGAGGTTGATGACCCAGCGGATCACCTGGGACACGGCGTCGGCCACGTTGGCCATGAACGCCTTGGAGCTTTCGTTGGCGATGGACTTCATGGCGAGTCCGAACAGGCAGGCCCACATCAGGATGCAGATGTAGTTGCCGTCGATGATGGCCTGGATCGGATTGGCCACGATGTTGGTCAGCAGCGTCTGGATGACTTCGGAAAGGCCTTGCGGCACCACGTCGGCTTTGGCGGCCTTGCCCAAGGACAGGGTCTGCGGGAATAGACGGGAGGTCAGCACGGCCACGACCGCTGCCAGGAACGTGGTGAACAGGTACAGGAACAGCACGGTGCCGAAACGGCGGTCGAGTTTCGACGTGCCCTGCGCAAGGGCGCTGGCCACCAGTACGAACACCAGAATCGGTGCCACGGCCTTCAACGCGGCCACGAACAGGGTGCCGAATTCGCCGATCCAGGTCACGTGGGGCATGGCCAATGCCAGCACGGTGCCGATGATCAGGCCGACGATGATACGGACGATCAGCGATGCGCCGTTGTAGATGTCGGCGACGCCGCGGACGGCTTTCGAGATTTTACCCATGGTTCTCTCTTACTCTCGTGATGCCGGAAACGCTCCGGCAAGTCAACAGAACGCCATGATAATCGGGCGTGTCGGACGAGATAGGGGAATGTCCAAAATCGTGGGTTTCTATAAGCCCGCGCCCAACGGCACGTGCGATACGAATCGACGTGGCTCGCCGTTGAGCGGGTCATCGAATCGCAGTTCGCGCGCCACCAATTCCAAGGGTTGCGAGAAGTCGTCGTACGCGCGCTGCACGATGTCCGGGTAGAAATCGTCGCCCAATATCGCCAGTCCGAGCGAATTCATATGCACGCGCAACTGGTGCGTCTTGCCGGTTTTCGGATGCAGCGTGTAATTCACGTACGGTCTGCCGGCAACGAAGCGGATGCCGCTTCCCCGTTCGATCAGCGTTTCCGCGTTGGGCACGTCGGCGCTTTCGTACGCCTGCAATCGTCCGCGATCCTTGTTGATATGCGACCTGCGTACCAGCGGAAACGGCAGGTGCCGGTCGATGCGCACCGCCGTTCCATATCGCGGCCGCTGCGTCGGGGCGAGCGGTGCCAGGCATTCGTAGGTTTTGACGGTTTTGCGATTTTGGAACAGCATCTGGTACGCGCCTCGCGCAGACGGATTACGTACGAACACGACGACGCCTGCGGTCAGTCGGTCCAAACGGTGCGCCGGCGTGATGTTCGGCTCGTCGTACCGCTCACACAACCGGACCAGCGCGGTTTCGCGATACCACATGCCGCGTGGCGTGGTGGCGAGGAAATGCGGCTTGTCGATGACGATGATGTTCTCGTCCTCGTACAGAACCTCATATTCGAAGGGAATATGAGGTTCCTCGAGCACGTAACGGCGCCTGCGTTCGTTACTCAACGGTGACTGACTTGGCGAGGTTGCGCGGCTTGTCCACGTCGTAGTTCTTAAGCTTGGCCATGTCCATGGCGAACAGCTGCAGCGGCACCACGTCCACCAGCGGGCTCATCAGCGTCGGGCAGGCGGGACGCCAGAACACCACGTCGGCGTAACGCTCCACATCCGGATCGTTCTCCTCGGCCACGGCGATGATGTAGGCGCCGCGGGCCTTGACCTCCTCGATACCGGAGATGACTTTGGCGTGCAGCACGTTGCGTCCGCGCGCCGGCGGCACGATGAACACGACCGGCTCGCCTTCGTCGACCAGCGCGATCGGACCATGCTTGAGCTCTCCCGCGGCGAAGCCCTCGGTGAAGGTGTAGGCGATCTCCTTGAGCTTCAGCGCGCCTTCCATGGCGACCGGATACCCCACATGACGTCCGAGGAACAGGAAGGACTTCGCGTCCACCATCTGCTTGGCGGCCTCCTGCACGGTCTTGGTCTGGGTGTCGAGGACCCACTGGATCTTGCGGGGCATGTCCTTCAGAGAGTCCAAAGTCTGGGCGATTTCGTCTCGATACATGGCACCCTTGACTTGGGCCAGATACAGGCCGAGCACGTATGCGGCGGTGATCTGCGCCACGAACGCCTTGGTGGAGGCGACCGCCACTTCCGGACCGGCGTGGGTGTAGAGCACCGCGTCGGATTCGCGTGGGATGGACGCGCCCTGCGTGTTGCAGATGGCCAATACCTTGGAGCCCTGTTCACGCGCGTGGCGCAACGCCATCAGCGTGTCCATGGTCTCGCCGGACTGCGAAATGGCCACCACCAACGTTCGGGGGGTGAGGATCGGGTCACGGTAGCGGAATTCGTGGGCGAGTTCCACTTCTACCGGAATGCGCACCCAATGCTCGATGGCGTATTTGGCCACCATGCCCGCATACGCGGCCGTGCCGCAGGCGATGACGATGATCTTGTCGATGGCTTTGAAATCATGCTCGTCGATGCGCACCTCATCGAGGTTGATGTTGCCGTTCTCGTCGAGACGTCCCAGCAGAGTGCGCTGCACGGCGGCCGGATCCTCATGGATCTCCTTGTCCATGAAGGAGTCCCAACCGCCCTTTTCGGCGGCGGACGCATCCCAGTCCACGGTGTAGGTCTTCGGATCGGGCACGATGTTGCCCATGAAGTCGGAGACGAC
>ERZ1034901.366-NODE-366-length-36808-cov-8.465948_pt1 | contig 36808 bp, 29 predicted proteins | sample MGYA00520628_ERZ1034901 | MGnify/ENA primary metagenome ERZ1034901 (study PRJEB33766, sample SAMN09781783) | gut metagenome | biome: gut microbiome | host: Homo sapiens | place: Madagascar | study: EMG produced TPA metagenomics assembly of the PRJNA485056 data set... | reverse complement strand
TTACGGCTGATACAGCAACTCATACGCAGACCATTGCAATGACTTATTTACCTGCCGACTACACTAAGGTCGACGAAGCCATTGCCAAGGCAAATGCACTGAACAAGGACAACTACAAGGACTTCACTGCCGTGGAAGCTGCCGTCAATGCTGTTGTCCGTGACAAGAATATCACTGAACAGAGTGAAGTGGATGCAATGGCACAGGCTATTGAAGATGCCATTGCTGCCCTGAAATACAAGGACGCTGATTATACTAAGGTAGATGCAGCCATTGCCAAAGCAAATGCTTTGAAGAAGGATGACTACAAGGATTTCTCTGGTGTGGAAACCGCTGTCAAAGCTGTTGTCCGTGGTAAAAATATTACGGAGCAATCCGAAGTAGACAAGATGGCAAAGGATATCGAAGATGCGATTGCTGCTCTTGAGAAAAAGCCTGCCAGTACCAAACCGGGAACATCCGATAAGAGTCCGCAGACTGGCGATACAAGCAACCTTGCACTGTGGATTGCTCTGCTGTTCATCAGCGTCGGTGCAGCCATCGGCACAACGATTGTAAGCAGAAAGAAAAAGTACAACAGATAATTGAATAGCGTTCCCGTGCTACATCTTCCGAGCAAGACAAAAGCGTCGTAGAAATACGGCGCTTTTTTGTGTCTTTTATACAGTTGTAAACAAGTCAATTACCTGTCCGGTCATAACGAACGGAGCATCTGCCAACAGATAGATGATCGCTTTTGCTACGTCTTCTGCGTTGCCCATTGCTACACCGTCCTGACCAACGGAATGATTATATACGCGCTGTCCCGGTGTATCTACAATACCAGGCGCTACGGCGTTGCACTGGATGCCGTATTCTTTGGTCTGGATCGCAGTTGTCTTCGTCATAGTAACGATACCTGCTTTTGCAACTGCATATGCACCCATCTGAGAGGCGATTCGTCCCATACGGGAAGACACGCTTACAATCTTACCACCATGCTGTTTGATCATTTCCGGAACGACTTTGTTAATGCAAAGGAACGGAATACGAAGATTGGTCTTGATGATCTGATCCCACTGCTCCTCAGACCATTCCCAGATCTTGATTGCCTGGTGTTCAATATTGTTATAGATCTCTTTTGGATATCCACCGGCATTATTGACCAGAATATCGATTTTACCGTATTTCTCTATAACAGTATCGACCATAGACTGTACCTGTTCACCGTCTGTCAGATCTCTTGAGAGAGAAATGGCTGAGCCGCCGTTATCCTCGATCATCTTTACAGTTTCATCCAGATCTGTCTGTGTTCTGGCAACGGCTACAACAGTAGCTCCTTCAGCAGCAATAGCGAGAGCAGCTTCGCGTCCAATACCTTTACCTGCTCCTGTGACAATAGCAATTTTTCCACTTAATTTGTTCATGATAAATATGTCCTCCTTTAACTTGTTCTGTTTTGTCTATATCATCCGCTTAGGCTCATCAAAGAATTGAAGAGAGGATGGTTCTGCATAACTGTTTCCGATATTGTGTAACAATACCAGATTCAATGTTCCGTGCATATTCTTCTTATCTAAAGAAATGGCTTTGGTCAGGCTGCCGAGCGGTAATCCGCATTTATGTGGCAGTCGGTAAATATTCAATACGTTTAATATCTTTTCAGCAGTGCCGGCTTCTGTCAGTCCACGTTCTTCTGCGATGCGGGTGATCTGATACATACCGATGGCAACTGCTTCACCGTGAATCTGCATCTGGTAATTGAAATGCTGTTCAATGGCGTGTGCAAGTGTATGTCCAAAGTTCAGCAGCATACGTCTGCCGGTGTCGAACTGATCTTCTTCTACGATCTCGCGTTTGATGTCTACGCATCTGGTAATTACTTCCGGAAGCACCTTTTTCAGATCCTTAAAGGAAGTGTGGGATGCCAGTGTCTCAAAGAGTTCCGCATCCTCAATACAGCCATATTTGACGACTTCACCCATACCGTCGATGATGAAACGCTCACTCAGTGTGTCAAGGACTGTAGGATCGATCAGTACCAGGGATGGCTGATAAAATGCACCGACCAGATTCTTGCCCTGTGGAAGATCGACAGCGACCTTACCGCCTACGGATGAATCGACCTGTGCTAACAGAGAAGTAGGAATCTGCACCAGCTTGATGCCGCGCATGTAGGTAGATGCTGCAAATCCTGCGAGGTCTCCGATGACACCGCCACCCAGGGCAATGATCATGTCGGTTCTGGTAAAGTGAGCCTCGGCCATAGCTTCGTAGACCTGAGGCAGAGTCTGGAAGTCTTTGGTCTGTTCACCGTGTGGCAGTACGATATGATAACATTCCCAATCAGCAAGTCTGGCGGTCAAAGCCTCTCCGTAAATCGGATACACGATATCGTCAGAGATGATCATAATTTTGCGGCCACGAAAGGCTTCGTGGATATAAGTATCCGCCTGGCTTAGTATGTTGTTTTTAATATAGATCGGGTAGCTGTTGGCTCCCAGATTCACGGTTAATTTCATGGGTTGATACTCCTTAAACTTCTTTTCCTACTACATGGGCAATCTGTGATACTTTTTTGACCAGATTGTCGAATTTCTCAGGCTTTAATGACTGGGCACCATCGCAGAGGGCAGCTTCCGGATTGTTGTGAACTTCAATCATAAGTCCGTCCGCACCTGCAGCTACAGCAGCCATTGCCATAGAATCTACCAACCACCATTTGCCGCCTGCATGACTCGGATCGATGATGATCGGAAGATGAGTCAGCTTGCGGAGTACCGGGATGCACTGAAGATCCAGCGTGTTTCTTGTGTAGGTTTCAAATGTACGGATACCACGCTCGCAGAGAATGACATTTTCATTACCTGCTGCCATAATGTATTCAGCAGACATGATCCATTCTTCGTAAGTTGCATTAAGGCCTCTCTTCAGCAGGATCGGGCGGTCGATCTGTCCTAACTGTTTTAACAGATCAAAGTTCTGCATATTGCGGGCACCGATCTGAATCAGGTCTACCTTTTCGTTGAAAACATCCAGATACTGCGGAGACATTAATTCACTTACGATTGGAAGTCCAACTTCCTTTTTGACAGCTTCCAGAATCTCCAGACCTTCCAGCCCAAGTCCCTGGAATGAATATGGACTTGTACGAGGCTTGAATGCGCCGCCTCTTAACAGATTGGCGCCGGATGCCTTAGCAGCCTTTGCGATGCCAAGTACCTGCTCGTAAGTCTCAACGGAACAAGGACCCGCGATTAGTCCAAGGTGATCGCCGCCGATCTTAACTCCTGATACATCGACGATGGAATTCTCCGGATGGAATGCGCGGTTGGCGAGTTTATAAGGTTCCTGCACATGCATAACTCGTTCTACCGAAGGATCTACTTCAAAAAGTCTTGGATCTACCTTAGATGTGTCACCGACACAGCCGATGATGGTCATTTCGTTGCCGACTACCATGTGAGGTGTCAATCCTTTGTTCTTAACCAGTGATTCGACACGAGCGTTATCCTCGGCACTGGTATGTGGTTTTAATACTAAAATCATAATGTAAATCCTCCCTGACATTTGTTGTTTGATATGTGTGCAAGCACATTGCGTTTTATGACTTGTAACCCTGACATTCACACTGTAAAATATTCGCACTGTAAAATTTTAGTTGTTTAAAGTGTGAAACTAATGGTATGATACAGCCGATTGAAGATGATGTCAATAGATTTTGCAAAAAATGTGTAGAAGATTGTATACAAATGGGATAGAATAGAACGTAGATTAACGATTGAGAGGAGACTACAATAATGAAAGCGTACGAAAGATTTTTGGAGTATGTTGCAGTATGGACAACCAGCGATGAGAATAGTGATACGGTTCCTTCGGCAGCAAGAGAACTGGATCTGGCGAAGAAGCTGGTAGAAGAGATGAAAGGACTTGGCATCGAGGATGCGAGAGTGGATGACAAGGGCTATGTATATGGTTCTGTTCCTGCTACACCGGGATGCGAGGACAAAGCAGCCCTGGGACTGATCGCACATATGGATACAGCGATGGATGCGTCCGGTAAAGACATCAAGCCACAGTTTATCAAGAACTATGATGGCGGTGATGTGGTGCTTGGAACAAGCGGCAATGTATTATCCGCAGCAGAATTCCCACATCTGGCGGGCCTGAAAGGACGAACTTTGATCACAACAGACGGAACGACACTTCTCGGTGCTGATGACAAGGCTGGTATTGCAGAAATCCTGACAGCTGTAGATGAGATTATAAAGGAAGGACTTCCACATGGTAAGATCTGCATCGGATTCACACCGGATGAGGAGATCGGAAGAGGTTCGAATCATTTTGATGTAGAAGGATTTGGAGCAGATTACGCTTACACATTGGATGGTGACGCAGAGGGCGAGATCCAGTATGAGAATTTTAATGCTTCTACAGGCTTTGTAACATGTCACGGTGTCAGTGTGCACACAGGATCTGCAAAGGATATTATGGTGAATTCACAGACGATCGCAACGGAATTCCACCAGATGCTTCCGGTAGATGAGCGTCCGGAGACGACCGAGGGATACGAAGGCTTCTATCATCTGAATGCAATGAGTGGTAATGTAACTACTACGAATATGAAGTATCTCATCCGTGATTTTGATAAGGAGAATTTTGATAAGCGCACAGAAAAGATGCAGGAGATTGCTGAAGTACTTAATCAGAAATACGGAGAAGGCAGCGTAGAAGTGAAGGTGACGGAGTCTTATCGTAATATGAGGGAGAAGATCGAACCGTGTATGGAGCTGGTAGATATGGCACTTGCTGCGATTAAGAATGTGGGGCTGGAACCGGTCGTAGAACCGATCCGTGGAGGCACAGACGGAGCAAGACTCAGCTTCATGGGACTGCCATGTCCGAATCTTGGAACGGGCGGTCACGCATTTCACGGTGTGTTCGAGCATATTACGGTAGAGGGAATGGATCTTGGAGTTAAAATCGTGAAAGATATTGTAAGACAGATTGCAGAATAAACGTTTAAAATACAGGGAAAATATGGAGTTTATACTATTTTAATTGAACCGCGTTCTAGAATGTGGTATAGTACGAATTGTCTGCTGTCACTTGGGGAAGTGACAGCAATCATCAAAGTATAGAAGGAGAACAAAAATGGGAGCAACAAAGACAAAAGAGAAACACCCAAAGGGCTTCTATGCGTGCTGTATCACGTTCATGTTTGAACGTCTGGCATTCTATGGGGCAAAGCCGTTGCTGCTCTTATTCCTGATTACTGCTGTGGCAGAAGGTGGTCTGGGAATTGAGAGGACAGACGCGGCGATCATGGCTGCAAATCTGACAGCGTACACGTATATGGCACCGCTGATCGGAGGCGTGATTTCAGACAGATGGCTTGGGGCAAGATATGCCATCTCGCTTGGTTACGTTATTATGGCATTAGGATACATTGTAGGATGGCGGGCAGACAGTCCGGCTATGATTAATGCAATGATCATTCTGGTGTCAATCGGAACAGGTTTATTTAAAGGTAATCTGAACGCATTGATCGGAAGACAGTATCATAACAAGGAATTATTGGATGCGGCATTTTCCATTCAGTATTCCTATGTAAATGTGGGAGCATTTGTGGGATCATTGCTGACAGGCTTCTTATATCTGCATGTATTTAAAAAGGGAGATGTACTTGGATTCCGTCAGTGTTTCCTCATGGCAGCATTGTGGTGTATCGTAGGTCTGGTATGGTTTGTGCTGAATTGGGGCAATCTCCAGGGACAGGGTATTAAGCCATTCAAGTACCTGACAGATGACAATGGTGAGATCATCGGATCTACACATACTGCTGATGAGGGAGCAGGCAAGAAAGAGCCATTGTCAAAGAAAGAGAAGGAACGAATGGGAGCGATCATTCTGGTATCCGCACTGTCCGTTATCTTCTGGCTGTTCTACTATCAGCAGGATCTGGCACTGGTAATCTACATGACAGACTATGTGAAGATGAGTCTTGGTTCATTTGAGATTGCACCGTCATGGATCACAACTACATGGAACGGACTTCTGTGTGTTGCTCTTGGTGGAATTATGGCTGCAATCTGGAAGAAGCTTGCAGAGCGTCCGCAGGGCGATATGAATATGTTCAAGAAAGTCGGTCTGGGATTTCTGTTTGTAGGACTGGCATTCGGTGTAATGGTATTATGCGAATTATTCCGTGGTGTTGGTGCAGATGCATCTGTTAAGGCAAGTGTACTCTGGCCGATCCTGTTCTCAGCCGTAATTACCATCGGAGAGATGTGCTTCTCGCCACTGCGTAATGCATTCGTAAGTAAATATGCACCGAAGAAATACCTGTCACTGCTGATGGGAGTTATCGCGGTATCTACATTTGTGGCAAATAAACTGAGCCCATATGTACAGGCATTCATTGAGAAATTCGATGTATTCCCGGTATTCGTTGGAATCTTCGTGATCATGATGGCGTTTACTGCATTGCTGTTTGCGGCGAATAAACAGCTTAACAAATTAGTAGAAGACTAAGAGATATATGAATATCACGCACCATGTTTGTATGGTTGCGTGATATTTTTTTGTGTGCTATCGTAGATGCAGTATATTGGAGAAGAAGATTTCCGGGAAAGGGCTGCGGAGGATTAATCCGTCAGCCCTTTAAATGTTAAAGTAGAAGTGAAGAAGTTATTTGATTGTGTATAGTTTAGCTGACCATGCATCAGCTGCATCATTTTTTCCGCACTTTTCAGACCGATCCGGTTGCTTTCAATGCCGGCAAGGTCTGATTTGACAGCATTTTCTAAGGTAATAATCAGCTGTGGCACATTATGACTGTCTGTTTTCTGACAGAATGTAATGACGACCGGAGTTTTTTTGTCTCCATATTTAAGAATATTGGAGAACAGGTTGTTAAAGATCCGCTTGATCAGTGCGGGATCACCTTCAAAATCAGGAAATGGCTCATCGGGTATCTGAGGTGAAGTCTGAAATCCAGTCAGATGAAGGAAATCTGCATTTTCCATCAGGTGTTCCAGCAGAAGCGCAGAAGTAAGCCTGCGAAGTTCAGGCTGGATATTCTTTTCATAGACCAGTGCATATTCAAACATCCGGTCTGACATTTCCTGAATATCTTCGGTCTTCTGAATACAGCGGTTCAAGTATTCGGTCTGCATATCTGCATTTTTTCCGAGACGCAGTATTTCCAGATAGCCTCTCAGTACCGTGAGCGGGGTGCGCAGATCATGGGACATGGCGGTGATCAGATCCTGATTTGCCTGATGACTTTCCTGTTCATCCGTGATTGTTTCGTGCAGTGTGATTCGCAGGTTGTCAAGTTCTCTTGCAAGTATGCCAAGCTCATCTTTGCTGCCGGGGATTACAGGTGTTATCAGATCACCGGATGCCATGGTCAGGATATGTTGTTCTAATCGATCCACTTCTTTCATTTTGCGCCGGACAAAGAACAGGATGCTTCCAAGGAACAGCGTCAGGCAGCAGATAAGGCAGACGAAGAAATATGGTGTAATGAAATACGTCTGATGATAGAAGTAGACGAGGACAGTGGCATATCCATTCTTAAACTTAACCGGTATTTCGAAGCGTTCTTCATTGGCTCCGTCTGTCCATCGGTAGGTAATGTCAAATGGTACACGAAAATTTTCGGAATCCATAACCTGGGCATAACGACCGACCAGATATTCCCCTTCAGTCAGAGAATAAAGGTATATGCTGGTATATTTGTCTGCTGTTTCATCGAAGAAAGGAGCCAGTGCATCGATTGCCTTGGAATCCGTTTCGGAGGCAGGAAGGTCATAATCTGCAGCTTTATTAAAAAGATTATTCCAGAAATTATCGTCTACATTGGGTAGTATATCATCAAATAATCCGGCATCTGACAGCACGTCCCAGACCTCCCATCTGCAGTTCCACATTCCCTGGAAAAGCAGTGCACTTGCAAGTCCGGTGATGATGATCAGAAGCAGAAGTTTGGTACGGATTTTAGTACGGAGCTTATTCACAGCGGTACCCCTTTCCCCAGACGGTTGTGATCAGGGTCGGAGCAGCAGGATCGACTTCAATTTTACGGCGCAGATTTCGGATGTGTACCATGATAGAATTGCTGGCACCATAGTAATACGGCTCATTCCAGACGACTTCGAACAGCCGCTCGGCAGAAAAGATCTGACCAGGATGGGTAACCAGTGTAAGCAGCATGGCATATTCGGTGCTGGTAAGATCTACTACTTCACCATCCCGGTAAACGGTCTCGGTATCCCTGTCAATATCCAGATTGTGGTAATGGATATGGGAAGGGACTTCGGTAATTGTCTCTTCGTCCTTTCCTTTATATATCTGGTAACGTCGGATCAATGCCTTTACCCGGCTGATCAGTTCCGGATAGGAAAAAGGTTTCGCCAGATAGTCGTCTCCGCCGCTGGAGAAGCCCAGAGTTTTATCACTGTCTTTGGTGCGGGCACTTAAGAACAGAATTGGAGCATTGGTGAGCTTACGGATCTCCAGACAGGTCTGATATCCATTCATGCCTGGCATCATAATATCTAGAATGATCAGGTCATAATTCTTTCCTTTCAGCATGGCAAGTGCCTGCGTGCCGTCTCCTGCCTGATCGACTGCAAAGCCTTCACCGGTTAATAGTATCTCTATAATCTCCCGGATCTCCGGGTTGTCATCTACTGCCAGAATATGGGCATCCATGATAAAATCCCCTTTCGTATTCGTTCTGCTAATAAGTATACAAGAATTTAATAAAAAATCATTTTAATTTAAGAAACTTTAAGATTTAATTTGACAAATACTTAAGATATGTAAGATAAAATATCTGCCAGAGGTGAATGAGATTATGGATAAGATATCAATTATCGTTCCGTGCTGGAACGAGGAAGCGGCATTGCCGATATATTATAAAGAAATGAGCCGGATCATGGGTCAGATGGATGCAGAATTTGAACTGATTTTCGTAGATGATGGCTCTGCAGATAAAACACTGGAGGAAATGAAGAAGCTTCACGAGATAGATGCCCGGTGCAGATACCTGTCATTTTCCAGAAATTTCGGAAAAGAGGCAGCGATCTATGCGGGACTTACACATGCAGAAGGAGATTATATTGCAGTGATGGATGTGGATCTTCAGGATCCGCCGTCACTTTTGCCGGAGATGTACCGGATATTAAAGGAAGAAGATTACGACAGCGTGGCAACGAGACGTTCTACCAGAGCAGGAGAGCCGGTGATACGTTCGTTCCTGGCCAGGCAGTTTTACCATTTTATCAACAAAATATCTAAGACGGAGATCGTAGATGGCGCAAGAGATTACCGCCTGATGAACCGTAAGATGGCAGATGCAGTATTACAGATGAGTGAGTACAACCGTTTTTCCAAAGGAATCTTTGGATGGGTAGGATTTAAGACCAAATGGCTGGACTTTGAAAATGTAGAGCGTTCTGCAGGTGAGACGAAGTGGTCAGTGTGGAAACTGTTCCGTTATTCATTAGAAGGAATCACCGGATTTTCAGTAGTACCATTAGCCCTTGCATCGGTACTGGGAATCCTGTTCTGTGGACTGTCGGCACTGATGATCCTGGTAATTATTATCCGGACACTTGTATGGGGAGATCCGGTATCCGGATGGCCTTCCATGGCGTGTATCGTGTTCATGGTCAGCGGTGTACAGCTATTGTGCCTTGGAATTCTTGGACAGTATCTGTCTAAGACTTATCTTGAGACGAAGCATCGTCCGATCTATCTGCTTCGGGAATCCAGTGAGGAAGGAGAGACGCATGCAGATCATAAAAGGTAAGAAAAAGATCCGTGGAGTGATCTATCTGCTGCTATGCCTGCTGACCGTATTTGCCTGCTGGCTCTTTGTGGGACGAAATGGTGTGTTTGGGGCGAAGGTAGACTGGATCAGCCAGCACAGCGTGATTCCGGATTATTTCAGACAGCAGTTCTATGATACAGGAGAACTGTTTCCGGAGTTTGCAGCCAATCTTGGCGGGGGACAGAATATTTATAATTTTTCCTATTATGGCTTGTACAGTCCGGTAATTCTGTTGTCTTATCTGCTGCCTTTTGTTAAAATGAGCGATTATATAATCGCAGTCAGCATTGCAGGGATCGCGGTATCTGTGTGCCTTCTGTATTACTGGCTTGGCAGACGCGGATTTCCGGAAGAGATAAGACTTGGCGTAGCACTGATGTATATGCTGGCAGGTCCTGTGATCTATCAGTCCTGTCATCAGGTGATGTTTGTCAACTATATGCCGTTCCTTTATATGTCGCTGATCGGGGTGGATCGGTATTTCGATAAGAAGCGATCGGATCTGTATCTGATCAGTGTATTTCTGATGATCATGACCAGCTTTTATTTCAGCATTGGCGGTATGCTGGCACTGGTGCTCTATGGTGTGTATCGGTATCTGGAAATCACACCGAAGTTCCGGGTACCTGTATTTTTGCGAGATGGAGTTCGCTTTGTGATGCCGATGCTTGCAGCGGTATGTATGAGTGGTATTCTGCTGGTGCCGACGGCAAGAGCACTTTTCGGAAGAAAGCAGGAAGCAGCCGGCATGAAGATCGGGGAACTTTTGATACCGCAGTTTCCGCCGCTTCGTGTAGCGTATGGAACTTATGGACTGGGACTGACCACGCTTGCAATTACCGTATTAATTGTCGGACTTACTTACCGAAAATGGAGTGAGCGTGTACTTTCCTGGGGCTGTATGCTGGTTATTAGCCTGCCGGTATTTGCATGGCTTCTGAATGGCGGATTATATATAAGAGATAAGGCTGTAATTCCATTTTTACCGCTGATCTGCTATCTGATCGCGTTATATCTTTGGAAGAATAAGAAACATGAGATTTCACTGCCGGTTAATCTGAGTGCCGCAGTGCTTACGCTGGCAGTGATTATGTATGGCTATTATGGAAGAAATGCAACGATTTCGAATGAAATGCAGTGGCAGTTGCTCATGTTGGATGGAGTGATCGCATTGATATCCGTTGCTGTATTCTGCTGGAAACGCAGGATTGCGGTATTGATCATTCCACCATTGATCTGTCTGACTCTGTTTGAAGGTGTGTTCAATGCGCACAGTAGCGAATTAATCGAACCCGCAGAGTATGCGAAAGTGACGGACAGCAGGATTGGGGATACGGTGAATGATATTCTGCAGCATGATTCTTCCTTTTATCGGATCGAACAGATGGGGAAAGATACGGAAAATGCCGCAGATCTGAACCGGGTCTGGGCATCCGGACAGTGGGTGTCATCCCTTTATTCTTCCGCGTATAATACGGATTATCAGGATTTTCGCAAGGATACGTTTGAATTGGAACAGCCATACCGCAATAATCTGATGCAGAGCGTGGCGAAGAATCCATTATATCAGCGGTTCATGGGCGTAAAGTATCAGATCAGACAGAAAAGGGACGGAACACCGATCGTAACAGAAAATGCAGGCGTGGCACCGGGTGCCTATGCCACAGACCGAGTGATGACGGAGGAAGAGTATCAGACGCTTGCATTTCCATATAACCAGACTGCGCTGATGAATTACGCTGTAGTAAATGCAAACAGTACAGATAATGCTGAGGCAGATGCGGATGATCAGGGGTGCAAGAGTCTGGTTGAAGCTACGGCAGAAAAAAGTACATTTACGATTCCGGATGTGAATACAAAGCAGATGAAGATATCAACGGATGCAGATGGTAACATTGAGATTAAGGCAAAGAATAAAACTTCGGTAAATGTATCTGTGCCGGCGGAGACATTGGCATATAGTGAAGCGACAGACTATAATCTATATCTTCAGTTTCAGGTGGACAATCACAGACCGAATCATGATGTGGCAATCTGGGTAAATGGAATCCGTAATAAGCTGAGTTCCGAAAGTCACTTATATTATAATGGAAATACAACATTTACCTACGTGATGACACTTCCGTCAGATCAGACCGATCTGAAGATAACCTTTGGAGCAGGGGAATATGAACTGACAGGAGTACAGTGTTATATAGGATCCGCAAGTGCGTACACGGAAGATATGGAAGAAGATCAGAATCTGTATCAGTCTGCATTTCAGGTGGACAGGGATTATACAAAAGGCAATACGATCGCAGGTAAGATCGATGTACAGAATACCGGATATTTTATTACGTCGATCCCATATGATAAGAACTTTACCATCTATGTGGATGGGAAACAGGCAGTGCCTAAAAAGGTGAACACAGCATTTCTGGGATTTCCTATAGAATCAGGCGAACACAGTGTTGTGATCATATATCACGCTTCCGGTGTGGCAGCAGGCAAATTCTTAAGTCTTGTGGGACTTGTGATGATGGCAGTTATTTTTTTAATAGAGAAGAGACAGACAAAAAGGGGGACTTACTAAGGTAAGTTCCTTTCTTCGTATTGAAATGTCTTTCTGGATTTGGCATAATGGATTCATAGAATAATCTCTAATGGGGAGGATAACATGAAGAGACACGTAAGTTTTATTGCAATATTCATGCTGCTGTGCCTGGCATTGACAGGCTGTGGCTCCAAAGCAATCGAAGAGGGTACAACTTACCTGGAGGATGGTAACTATAAAAAAGCTGTCACGAAGTTCAAGGAAGCAGTGGACAAAGGACAGGATACCGGAGAGGCATACCGCGGCATCGGTATGGCGAAATGGGAACTGGGTGAGTATGAAGCAGCACTCAGTGCATTTCAGTCAGCGTTGGATAATGGTGCGGAGAAGACTGCGGCATTGTATAATTTCCTCGGAAGCTGCGAACTGAAGCTGGATAATCCAAAGGAAGCTCTGAATTATTACAATCTTGGTCAGGAATGTGACGATGCCAGTAAGGAACTGATGCAGGAGATGAAGTATAACGAGATCGTAGCATATGAGAAGCTTGGCAAATGGGAGAATGCCCGCACGAAGCTGAAGGAGTATGTGAAGGATTATCCGGATGACGAACGTGGAACGAAGGAAGCAGAATTTCTGGAGACACAATAACAGAATTACAGAAGGAACAGAACATAGATGTATGAGACAGAACAGAAAAAAGAACGGGTAATCCTGGTGGGAATCAGTTTATCCGATGCGGAGGATGTGGATCAGTCGTTGGATGAGCTGGAAGAGCTTGCGCGCACTGCCGGAGCGGAGTGCGTGGGCAGAGTGATCCAGAAGAGAGAACTGATCCATCCGGGAACTTATGTGGGCAAGGGTAAGCTTGACGAGATCAGAGATCTCCTGTGGGAGACAGAAGCAGATGGCATTATCTGTGATGACGAGTTGTCACCGGCACAGATCGGTAATCTGAAAGATGAACTGCATACGAAGATCATGGACCGGACGCTGCTGATCCTGGATATCTTTGCTGCGAGAGCATCTACCAATGAAGGTAAGATCCAGGTGGAACTTGCCCAGTTAAAGTATCGCCAGTCGAGACTTACCGGATATGGTACATCACTTTCAAGGCTTGGAGGCGGTATCGGTACCAGAGGTCCCGGCGAAAAGAAGCTGGAGATGGACCGGAGACTGATCAAAGGGCGTATTGCCAGACTGAACCGTGAGCTTACAGAAGTGAAGAATCACAGACAGGTGGCAAGAGAACAGCGGAAGAAGGAGATGCTTCCGGTTATTGCTATTGTAGGCTATACCAATGCGGGCAAGTCGACGCTTCTGAATTATTTGACGGGAGCGGAAGTGCTGGCAGAAAATAAGCTATTTGCCACATTGGATCCGACGACCAGGGGATATCAGCTTGGCAGCGGACAGAAGGTGCTGTTTACAGATACGGTTGGATTTATCCGGAAGCTGCCGCATCACCTGATTGATGCATTTCGCAGTACACTGGAGGAGGCAAAGTATGCAGATCTGATCCTGCATGTGGTGGATGCGTCGAATCCACAGATGGATGAGCAGATGCATATTGTATATGAGACGCTGCGGGGACTGGGCGTACAGGATAAGCCTGTGATCACTGTGTTTAACAAGCAGGACCTGCTGACAGAGCCAGTGATCTTGCGGGATTTTCAGGCGGATGCGACAGTGCCGATCTCAGCGGCGACAGGAGCGGGGATCGATGCACTGGAGAGCAAGTTAGAAGAGGTGCTCCGGGGACAGAAAGCGTTGGTAGAGTATACATTTCCATATAAAGATGCAGCGAAGATCCAGCTGATCCGCAAGTATGGAGAGCTTCTCAGAGAAGAATATCTGGAAGACGGCATTGCTGTAGAAGCTTATGTGCCGGTTCCGATATATGGAAAGATATTTGCAGATTCATAGTCTGGAAGGATTGGCTGACAGATTTCAAGACAGATGCCGGGAGGAGTATATGGCATTACAATTTGTATTTGGGGGTTCCGGTTCCGGAAAGTCCCACTATTTATATCAGAGAATTATACAGGAGGCAGGGGAACACCCTGCCCTTAATTACATGGTCCTGGTGCCGGAGCAGTTTACGATGCAGACACAGAAGGACCTTGTTTTGATGAACGAGAAAAAGGGCATTATGAATATCGATGTGCTGAGTTTCGGACGACTGGCATACCGGATTTTTGAAGAGACAGGGAAAGGAAATACGCCTGTGCTGGACGATGAGGGCAAGAACCTGATCTTGCGCAAGATTGCCGGAGACATCGAACCGGAGCTGCGCGTGCTGAAAGGCAACATGAAGCGTCTCGGCTATATCAGTGAGGTGAAGTCGGTTCTGTCGGAGTTCGACCAGTATGATATCGGGGAAGAAGAACTGGACCGCGTGATGAAACGGGCAGGAGAAGAATCTTATCTGTATTATAAGTTACAGGATATGAGCCTTATATATAAGAAGTTTCGGGAATATCTCCGGGACAGATATATTACGAAAGAGGAAATTCTGGATGTGCTGTGCAGAACGGTGCCAGAATCGGAACTGCTGAAGCGGAGTGTGGTCGTACTGGATGGATTTACCGGATTTACTCCGGTGCAGAACAGACTGCTTGCGGAGCTTATGAAGCTTACCAGAGATGTGATCGTGACAGTAACCATCGATGACAGAGAAGATCCTTACCGTTATACGGATGCCTGCCAGATGTTTGGAATGAGTAAGCATACGGTGACAACCCTGACGAGGATTGCCAGAGAGTGCGGTGTGGAACAGACAGAACCGGTATGGTTAAAAAAGAGACCGTTTTACCGTTTTCGGAAAAGCGAAGCACTTGCCTTTCTGGAGGAGCATCTTTTCCGTTATTCGGGCAGATATTATATCGGGAAGCCGGACACGATCGCGATTCATGAGACCAGAACGCCAAAGGAAGAAGCCTATGCGGCAGCTGCGCAGATCCGAAGGCTTGTGCGGGAAGAGGGCATGCGTTACCGGGAGATTGGTGTAGTGGCAACGGACCTGAATGGCTATGGCGATTATCTGGAAGAAGCATTTGCCAAATACAGGATTCCGGTATTTATGGATTATAAGCGGAGTATTCTGCTGAATTCTTTTGTGGAGTATGTGCGAAGCATTTTGAATATGGCGGAGCAGAGCTTTACTTATGAAAGCGTGTTTCGTTTCTTAAGAGCAGGTTATGGACCGTTTACAGCTGACGAGGTGGATGAGCTGGAGAATTACTGTCTGGCACTTGGTATCCGTGGATATAAAAACTGGCAGCAGCGATGGGTGCGCAGAGGTGCAGATGTGACAGAGGACGAACTGGAGCATCTGAATCACCTCCGGGTGAAACTGGTGGAGCTGGTGGACAGTCTGCTTTTTGTGCTGCGGCAGCGGAAGAAAACGGTGCGTGATATTACCGAGGCGCTTTATCGTTTTCTGGAAGAGCAGGGACTGCAGCAGGAATTAAAACGGCAGGAGGATGCATTTGCGGAAGAGGGAGAACTTGCGCTTGCCAGAGAATATGCGCAGGTATATAGTGCTTTGATCGGTCTCTTCGACAAGTTTGTAGAGCTTCTGGGAGACGAGCCGGTGACGTTAAAAGAATACGTGGAGCTTCTGGATGCCGGACTGAATGAGATTAAGATTGGTGTAATTCCGCCGGGACTGGATCAGGTGATCGCCGGAGATGTGCAACGGACCAGATTAAAAGATATTCGTGTACTGCTGATGCTTGGAGTCAATGATTCGCTGCTTCCGGGCAATCTGATGCGGACAGGACTGTTAAGTGAACAGGACAGAGCGCAGTTTGAGCAGGAAAATCTCTCACTCACACCGGGTGGAAGAGAACAGGCATATATTCAGAAATTTTATCTGTATCTGAATCTGACCAAACCGGAAGAGGAACTGCATCTGTTTTACAGCAGATCGGGAGCAGATGGAAAAGCAAAGCGTCCGGCGTATCTGATCGGTGAAATCCGCAGATTATTCCCGGATGCGCCGGTGATCGAAGAGGCGTCAAAGCCGTTAACTGAGCAGGAACTGACGCCGGAGATCGGACTGCAGACACTGATCCGGGGACTCCGCATGCAGAGTGATGCAGGTGGCAGCAGCTGGATGGAGCTTTATAACTGGTATAAGAAGCATCCCGAATGGGCAGAGAAGATCGGAGATCTTCTGGATGCGTCATTTTATTCTTATCATCCGAAACAGATCAGTGAGGAAGCTGCAAAGCTCCTTTACGGTACGCATTTCCAGAACAGTATTTCCCGAATGGAGAAATTCTCTGCCTGTGCATTTGCACATTTTCTGACGTACGGACTGCGTTTGAAGGAACGGAAAGAATATGAGTTCCAGCCGCTGGATCTGGGAAATGTCTTTCACAGTGCGATGGAGCGCTATTCCGGCAAAGCGGAAAAAGAAGGCGGATGGACGAAGATAGAAGAAGAGAAGCGGCAGCAGCTGGTGCGGGAGAGTCTGGATGAATCCATTGCGGATTACGGTAATTCTGTACTGTACAGTTCTGCCAGAAATGAATACATGATCACAAGACTTGACCGTCTGCTGAACCGTACGGTCTGGGCACTTACCGAACAGTTAGCCAGGGGTGATTTTGAGCCGTCGGCATATGAGATGTCCTTTGGCAGCGGCAAGATCGACCGGATTGATGTGTGTGAGACACAGGATGAAGTCTATGTGAAGGTTATCGATTATAAGACCGGACAGAAGGGATTCGATGTATCAGCACTTTATTATGGATTGCAGTTACAGCTGATGGTATATATGAATGCGGCAACCGACCGTATGAAGAAACGATACCCGGGTAAACAGGTGATCCCGTCGGGCGTATTTTATTACCGGATGAAGGATCCGCTGTTAGAGAAAAATGGTAAAGCAGATCTTGAAAAAAGGCTTCTGAAGGAATTGCGCCCGGACGGCGTGGTGAATCTGGAGCAGAACAGTCTGGAACATCTGGAAAGGGATCGTACAGGAGATTCATTGGCTGTGCCGGTGAAGTTTAATAATGACGGAAGCCTTGCTAAAGTATCCAGAGCGGTCAGACAGGAAGAATTCCACACCATGATGGAGTATGCGGATCAGAAAGCGGCAGAGATCAGACAGCAGATTGTCCGGGGTGAGGTGGCAGTGCAGCCATATCGCCAGGGTCAAAATTATGGGTGCAAGCAGTGTATTTATCAGCAGATCTGTGGATTTGATCCGCAGCTTGACGGCTATGAATATCTGGACAGAAAGAAGCTGACGCGCGAGGAAGCGGTTGCAAAAATGCAGAGTGCAGTATCAGGAGAAACAGGAAAGGCATCGGATGCTTTTAACAGAAAGGAGGATACGCCATGGGAGTCCAATGGACCGAAGAACAGCGGCAGGTCATAGAGCTTGGCGGGCGTAATATTCTGGTGTCGGCGGCAGCCGGATCCGGAAAAACAGCGGTGCTGGTGGAACGAATCATTACCATGCTCACCAGAAAAGAGAATCCTGTGGATGTAGACCGGCTGCTGATCGTGACATTTACCGAGGCAGCAGCGGCAGAGATGAAAGAGCGTATCCGACAGGCAATTGAGGATCAGGCAGAGAAGCGGCCGGAGGATGAGAATCTGAACCGGCAGGCGACATTGATTCACAGCGCGCAGATTACGACGATCCATAGTTTCTGTTTATCCGTAATCAGAGAGCATTTTCATACCATTGATCTGGATCCGGCATTTCGGATTGGAGAAGAGGGAGAATTAAAGCTTCTGCGCGGTGATGTGATGCAGGAAATGTTAGAACAGTATTATGGAGAAGCGGATCCGGAGTTCCTGAATCTGGTAGAAAGCTACGGAGGAAGCCGTGATGATAAGAAGATTGAGGAGCTGATCGAGTGTCTGTATGAATTTTCACGCAGTTATCCGGAACCGGACAGATGGCTGGCAGAATGTGTACATGCATATGAAGTAGAGAATATGGAAGAACTGCAGGCAACAGTGTACTATCAGGCAATGCAGAAAAATATGGCGGGGTATATGGCAGGAGCAAAGGAGCTCTTGCAGCAGGCAGTTGCTGTATGTGTGGCACCGGATGGACCGCAGATGTATATGGATGCGCTGGAAGATGACCTGCGTCAGATTGAACGATTGGAACAGGCAGAAGGATATGAAGAGACTTACGAAGCCATCCAGCGGATTAATTGGAAACGTCTTGCTTCGAACCGCAAGAATCAGGCTTCGGAAGAGAAAGCGAATTTCGTGAAACGAGTGCGGGATAACGTCAAGGACATGATAAAAGACCTGAAGTCGTTGTATTATGAATTACCGGGAGAGGATGTGCTGGCAGAAATCGGACGGTGCAGACCTTATATGCAGATGCTGACGCGCCTGACAACTGACTTTTCGAAGCGTTTTGAAGAGATAAAACGTTCCCGTAATATGATTGATTTCGATGATATGGAGCAGTATGCCATGCGGATTCTTACCCGCGAAGAGGATGGCAGACTTGTGCCATCCAAGGTGGCGGAGGAGTATCAGAAGCAATTCTATGAGATCATGATCGATGAATATCAGGACAGTAACCTGATTCAGGAAACAATTTTGACCAGTGTGTCCGGTAAATGGACGGGCAGAAATAATATCTTTATGGTAGGTGATGTGAAACAGAGTATCTACCGATTCCGTCTGTCCAGACCGGAATTATTTATGGAGAAATACGATTCTTATACATTGACGGATGGCCCGGAGCAGAGAATTGATTTGCATAAGAATTTTCGAAGCAGAAAAGAAGTACTGAACGGAGCCAATGATATTTTCCGACAGATCATGATCAGGGATCTGGGCGGTGTAGAATACGATGACCGGGCAGCGTTATATCCGGGGGCAAGTTATCCAGAAATATCAGATTCCCAGGCAGACAATACCCCGGAGCTGATTCTTGTGGATACCGAGGATGATGCGGAATCCGGTGCAGATGTAGAGAAGCTGTCGAATCGTGAAAAGGAAGCATCGGTGATCGCGGGACGTATTCATGAACTGATCCGTCATCAGATGGTGAAGGATAAGAAGACAGAGCAGATGCGACCGGCAGAGTTCCGGGACATTGTGATCCTGACACGTAGTATGAAGGGATATGCGGATGTCTATATGGAAGTTCTGAAAAAAGAGGGAATCCCGGTGTACGCCGGTTCCAGTGAAGGTTATTTCGAGACCAGAGAGATTGGAGTGCTGTTAGATTACCTCAGAATCCTGAATAATAAACGGCAGGATGTACCGTTAGCATCCGTTTTGCGGTCGGTATTCGGTCATATGACGGATGAAGAACTTGCCCGGATTAAGGGAAATTACAGAGACAAGCCATTCCATCAGGCGGTAAGCTGTTATGCAAAAGAAGGATCAGATGAAGTTATAAAAAGTAAACTGACGGCATGTCTGGATCAGATGGAACATTTTCGCAGAATGATCCCTTACACGGCACTTCACAGGCTGCTGGATAAGATCATGCAGGAGACCGGTTACCGCGATTATATCTCTGCGCTTCCGGCAGGGGAGCAGAGAGCAGCCAATCTGGATATGTTACTGGAGAAAGCGAGAACCTTTGAGAGCAGCAGCTATAAGGGCGTATTTCATTTTATACGGTACGTGGAACAGCTTCAGAAATACGAGATTGATTACGGGGAAGCCAACACGGCAGACGAACAGTCCAATACCGTGCGGCTCATGAGTATTCACAAAAGTAAGGGACTGGAATTCCCGATTGTCATCGTGGCAGGCATGGGAAAGAAATTTAACCGGCAGGACAGCCAGGGGGATGTGCTGATGCATGCCTCTCTTGGAATCGGACTGGAAAGCGTGGATCTTGAGACGCGTACCAAATGTCCAACACTGATCAGAAATGTGATTGCCAGGGAAGAGGTGCTGGAGAGCATGGGAGAAGAGCTTCGCGTGCTCTATGTGGCACTGACCCGGGCGAAAGAGAAGCTGATCGTGACCGGTACACTGAAAGACCCGGAGACAAAGGTTCGTGAGGCAATGGATCAGGCCTTATATCATAAGGAAAATATGGCGGCTCATCCGACTCCGATGAGCTTTGGACAGCTTGCGGGGGCGAAACGTTATCTGGACTGGATACTTCCGGCGGTGGCAGGAAGAGGAGAGAATAGTCCATTCCGTGTCCAGATCGTGGATATGTCCCGGGTGCGAGAAATGCAGGTGGAAGAGACTGCGGAACAGATGGTGACACGTCAGGCACTGGAAGAGTGGAATGTGGAAGAAGTCTACGATGGGAAGATGCAGGAGCGTCTGAAACAGCAGTTTTATTATCAGTATCCTTACCGAGATCTGGAAGGAAAAAAGCTGAAATACACCGTATCGGAGTTAAAGAAGCGGGCGTATCTGGCAGAGGAAGCGGGAGAGCTTCCATATGAAGACGAACCTGTGGTGCCATTGATCCCGAGATTTCTGCAGGAAGAGGAAGAGATTACCGGAGCACCGCGAGGTACCGCATATCACAGAGTGATGGAACTCCTGGATTTCACAAAGGAATATGATCTTGAAGGTACAGAGGCAGCGATTGGGAAGATGTGCGAATCCGGACGAATTGCAGGAGAGATGGCAGAGAGTGTGAGACCGAAGGATATCCTTAACTTCGTAAATACATCATCTGGCCGACGGATGAAACAGGCAGCGGAAGCTGACAAGCTGTGGAAGGAGCAGCCGTTTGTGCTGGGAATCCCGGCAAGAGACATTTACCCGGAGATGACAGAAGAGGATGAGACCATGCTGGTGCAGGGAATCATCGATGTGTGCTTTGAGGAAGACGGAGAACTTGTGGTACTGGATTATAAGACCGATAAGATCTGGTCGGAACAGAAACTCCTGGAAAAATACCAGTCCCAGCTTGAGTATTATGCAAGGGCACTGGAGCAGATTACCGGAAAGAAAGTACGGGAGAAAATCATATATTCATTTACTATGCAAAAAGAGATTGCGTGGAAGTAAAGAGTGGGCAGTTCGTTTTAGACGGGCTGCCTTTTCATTTGCAAAATTAATTATAATGCTTTCGGCTTGGTCCGTGTGTTGCACTTCCACAATCCGGTTCGCTATTCACAAATCATGAGATTATAATATTATATTGACTTACAATATTATATGCTATATAGTATTATAAACAACACAAATATATGAGATGAGGAGAATGAATCTGACTGATGAGATAATAAAATGAGGTAAGGAAGTGACGGTATGGTATTTAACACAGGTGCAGCTCTGCTGGATGCGATTGTGCTTGCGGTCGTATCGAGAGAAAGCGAAGGGACATATGGCTACAAGATTACGCAGGATGTCCGCAGGGTACTGGATGTGTCAGAGTCAACACTGTATCCGGTGCTGAGAAGACTGCAGAAGAATGCATATCTGGAAGTATATGATAAGCAGTTTGATGGCAGGAACCGACGGTATTATAAAGTGACGGATCAGGGACTGGTTCAGTTGGAAAAATACCGGGTGGAATGGAAGGAATATGCGAAGAAGATCAGTGATATATTTGATGGAGGAGTAAAGATATGATGAGGAACGAGTATCTGACCAGGCTGGCAGAGCTTTTGCAGGATATTCCAGTAGAAGAGCGTGTGTCAGCTATGGAGTATTATAATGATTATTTCGATGATGCCGGTGAAGAGAATGAGGAGCAGGTGATCAGGGAACTTGGAAGTCCGGAACAGGTGGCAGCAGAGGTCAAGACAGGACTTGGTAAGACAGAAGGTAAAACGGAGGAGACATCACATACTGGGGCGTATCGTGAACCGGTAACAGATGAAAGACAGTCTTTATATAGTTATGGGAATCATTCACAGTATCAGAGTGGGGATCAGAAGCAGGAGAAAAAAGAATCATGGAGCAGCAATGGATGGAAAATAGCTCTGGTGGTATTGCTGGCAATTATTCTGATACCAATTGGCGGGCCAGTGATCGTGTCTGTAATAGGAACACTTTTCGGTTTGATTGTGGCAGCGTTTTTTATCTTTATCGCATTAGTGATTGTAGCAATCTGTCTTGTGATTGCAGGAGTGATACTTGCAGGAAATGGAATTCTGGCAATTGGAACCAGTTTTGCGGCGGCGTGTGTGATCATTGGTATTGGACTAATATTAGCAGCAATCGGATGCGCAGCTACTGTGGGGACAATCTGGCTGTGTATGATCGCACTTCCGGTGATGTACCGCTTTATTGTAAATCTCTGTAGAAAACCATTTCAGAAGAAGGGGGGAGCAGCATAATGAAAAAAGGATGGAAGATGTTTTGGATCAGTTGTATCATAATCTTTTGTCTGGGCTGCGGACTCTGCCTTGTGGGAGTAGCGCTTGGAGCTACTGCTTCCGGAGTTCTGGGTCAGTTTGATGTGGTGGACAGTGTAAAAGTGTTAAATAAACGGATTGCATGGAGTCATATCAGGCATAAAGACACACAGTCGTCAGAACCGGAAGAGTACAGTGACAGCTATACAAATATCCGTAAGTTGGATGTCGATACGACCGGAATAGAATTGAAGATTTTACCATCTTCCGATGAACAGGTACATGTAAAGTGCAGCAATACACAGCCTCAGATAGAATTTGACTGTGAGCAGCAGGGAGATACGCTGGAGATATCAACAACGGATAATATTAAGGTATTCAATCGTATGAAGGATACAGTTACAGTCTGGATCCAGATACCGGCAGAGATGTTGCAAGAGGCAGATATTACCAATGATGCTGGTATGATCTACATCAGGAAAATTTCGGCAGATGCTCTGTCGATTGATGTAGGAGCAGGAGAAGCAGAAATTGAAGAATTTCGGGCAAATGTGCTGGAACTTGACTGCGGAGCAGGTAGCATTACAGCTTCCGGAACTGTTCTTGCAGAAGCAGATGTAGACTGTGGTGTGGGCGAAGTGAATCTGACACTGCAGGGCAAGGCAGAAGAATACAGCTATGATCTGGATTGTTCGGTTGGAAGTATCATTCTGGATGGTGATGAGATCGACGGTATAGGAACCAGACAGTCACACCATGTGGATGGCGGCAAATATCTGGATGTGGACTGTGGTGTGGGAGAGGTGAATCTGAGCTTTACAGAGTAATCCGGCAACGATCATCATTCCGGAAGAACCGGATGTGTATGAATAGATGATAATGAATCTGTCAATACTTCCTGTAGAATCAGGAAAGGGGCAGATAATATGTCTGGAAAAAAAGATAAACCGATCGATCTCAGTAAGGTGACACCGGATGATAAAATGAAATACGAAATTGCGGAAGAACTTGGACTTCTGGATCAGGTGCTTCAGAATGGATGGAAATCGCTGTCATCAAAAGAAACGGGACGAATCGGTGGATTGATCACAAAAAAGCGCAGGGAAGCGTCAAATAATCACAGAAATGTTAATTAGTATGAACTTTTCATGTCATTGCTTGCAAAGGAATAATCCTTTTGATACAATTTTTTGACAGGTGATGCTATGAGAGAGATGATTAATGTATTAGACGTGAATATAGAGCACTGCTCAGCAAAGCAGGCGTTAAAAGCAGCTGTAGAATATATGGACACACCCGCTACCAGCGTGATCGATCTGGTTACGATCGAAGCACTCATGTATGCCAGAGATGATCAGGATTACCGGGAAGCGATCGAACAGAGTGATCTGGTGCTCCCGGGGCAGAAGGATATCCTGGAAGCGGCAGGGATTACGGATTCCAGAAGTATCCGTGAGACCGCGTCGCAGACGTTCTTAAGACTCTGGTTAAAGTATCTGCATCGGAATCACTGCAGAGTTTATTTATTAGTAGAGACAGATGAAGAAGTGGATGCGCTTACGGGATGTCTTACAGAGGAATACCGTGGTATTACGATCGTAGGTGCAGCCAAAGTGGCACCGGGTACGGAAGCGGACGATATGTTGGTGAATGCGATCAACGGTGGCGAAGCAGATTGCGTGATCGCGATACTCACACCGCCGGTACAGGAGCAATTTATTGCCAGGAACAGAAGTCAGATCAATACGAGAGTCTGGCTTGGCGCAGGTAAACTGATGGAATTTGCATATCACCAGAAGAGCGGCAAGGGCAAAGTGATGACATTTCTGGATCGTATGCTTTTCAGACGTGAGATAGAAAAAAACAAAAAAGAATCTTAAGATGTAAGATATGTGGACTTGGACTCAAAAGGGATTTGTACACAATGTATAGGAGATAAAAGTCTGAAGATTATCTTAAAAGCTGAGGAAATCAACAAAAATACTTGATTTCCTCTTTCTTTTTTTGTTGATATGTATTAAGATAAAAAATAGTAATATGCAGAACCAGGCAAATGTATACGTCAGATATTGTGAAAAATGCATATTGAAATCAATGGAGGAGATGGACTATGATATCTAATCAGATACTTCAAAACACAATTGATGGTTTGAAGGAGATCACCAGAATTGACCTGTGCGTCATGGATACCGATGGAAAAACTCTTGCAACAACATTTTCCGGGCAGGTAAGTTATGAAGAGGCGGTAATGGCATTTGCGTCATCACCGGCTGACAGTCAGGTGATTCAGGGGTGTCAGTTTTTTAAGATTTTTGATGAACACCAACTGGAGTATATATTATTAGCAAATGGCGGAAGCGACGATGTATATATGGTAGGCAAGCTTGCAGCATTCCAGATACAGAGTCTGCTGATCGCATACAAGGAGCGTTTTGACAAGGACAATTTTGTTAAGAATCTGTTGCTTGACAATCTGCTTCTGGTAGATATTTATAACAGAGCCAAAAAATTACATATTGACACAGAGGCAAAGCGTGTTATCTTTATTGTGGAGACGAACCATGAGAAAGACAATGGTCGTCTGGACAACATTCGCGGAATCTTAAGTACACGTACCAAGGATTTTATCACAGCGGTCGATGAGAAAGATATTATCATCATGAAGCAGCTTGGACTGACAGAAGGATATCCGGAGCTTGAGAAGGCAGCCGCAGATTTTTACGATGCGCTGAAGAGCGAAGGCGAGGAGAATGTAAGGATTGCTTACGGTACGATTGTTAATGATATCCGTGAAGTATCCAAATCATATAAAGAAGCGAAGCTTGCACTGGATGTCGGCAAAATATTCTTTGACGAGAAGAAGGTTATCGCGTATAGTACATTAGGTATCGGGCGATTGATCTATCAGCTGCCGATTCCACTTTGTAAAATGTTTATCCGTGAAATTTTTGAGGGGAAATCTCCGGATGAATTCGACGAAGAGACACTGGCTACGATCAATAAGTTCTTTGAGAACAGCCTGAATGTGTCTGAGACTTCAAGACAGCTTTATATCCACCGCAATACACTGGTGTATCGTCTGGACAAGCTGCAGAAGAGTACAGGACTTGATCTCAGGGTATTTGAAGATGCGATCACATTTAAGATTGCATTAATGGTAGTCAAGTACATGAAATATATGGAGTCGATGGAGTATTAAATAATTTAGGAGGAAAGTATGATTGAATTAAATGAGGTAACGAAAGAGTACTCAAAAGGGGTTGCTGCTCTGAACGGTATCAATCTGAAGATTGAACAGGGCGAATTCGTATTTATCGTAGGTGACAGCGGTTCCGGTAAGTCTACACTGATCAAGCTGATCATGAAGGAACTGGAGCCTACATCCGGCACTATCATGGTGAACGGACAGAACCTTGAAAGATTAAAGCACAGAAAGATTCCGATGTACCGCAGAGGTCTGGGCGTTGTGTACCAGGATTTCCGTCTGCTGAAGGATCGTAATATTTATGAAAATATTGCATTTGCGCAGCGTGTCGTAGAGACACCAACACGTATCATCAAGAAGAAAGTTCCGGCAGCACTGTCGCTGGTAGGACTGGCACAGAAGTATAAGTCATATCCAAAAGAGCTGTCCGGTGGTGAACAGCAGCGAGTTGCTATCGCAAGAGCGATTGTGAATGAGCCTGCAATTCTTCTGGCAGATGAGCCGACAGGTAACCTGGATCCGACCAACTCATGGGAGATCATGAAGCTCCTTGAGGAGGCCAATGAGCGAGGAACAACAGTGCTTGTTGTTACGCATAACCAGGAGATTGTCAACGAGATGAAAAAGCGTGTTATTACAATGAAAAAAGGGGTCATTGTAAGCGACGAGCAAAGAGGTGGGTATAATAATGAGAATTAGTACGATCGGATATCAGACAAAACAGGGCTTTAAGAATATCGGAAGAAACAAAATGTTCTCCGTTGCATCCATTGCGACCATGGCGGCATGTATCTTTCTGTTCGGTATATTCTTTTCAATTGTAACCAATTTCAGATACATGGTTCAGAAAGCCGAGGAAGGCGTTGCGATCACGGTATTCTTTGATGAAGAAGCAACTGATGCGCAGATCAAGAAGATCGGTGATGAGCTGAAGAGCCAGGACGGCGTATTGAAAGTGAATTTTGTATCGGCAGACGAAGCATGGGATTCCTTTAAGGACGAGTATTTCGGAGACGCCAAAGAACTGGCAGACGGATTCAAGGATGACAATCCGCTGAGCGGATCTGACAACTACGAAGTATACATGAGTGATGTGTCCAAGCAGAAAGATGTCGTATCTTATGCAGAGAAGCTGGACGGAGTAAGTAAGGTCAATAAGTCTGACGTAGTAGCGAAGACACTGACCAGTGTGAACCGACTGATCTATTATGTATCTATTGTATTGATCGGTATTCTGCTTGCAGTATCCATCTTCCTGATCAGTAATACTGTTACGATGGGTATTACCGTACGTAGAGAAGAGATAGCAATTATGAAATACATCGGAGCGAAGGACGGATTCGTCCGTGCACCGTTTATTATCGAAGGTCTGGTAATCGGACTGATCGGTGCAGTGATTCCGCTGGTGATCCTGTACTTTGTATATGATAAGGCAGTTGCCTATGTGATGACCAAGTTCAGCCTGCTGAATAATATCATCGAGTTCCTTCCGGTAACGACAGTATACCGTACGTTACTTCCGGTTGGTCTGATCCTCGGTGTAGGTATTGGCTTCATCGGCAGTGCATTTACCATTCGTAAACATCTGAGGGTATAATTAATAAAAGTAACTTTTTAGAATTAGATGAGGGTTTGAGAAACAGGTAATTAGGCAGGGGAAATTTAAGGAGAATTATTATGCAGAAAAAAAGAGTATTAAGTGTAATCTTAGCACTGACGCTTTCAATTGGGTGCGCGATTCCTGCACAGGCATCTTCGATTTCGGAGACACAGAAAAAGGGTGAAGAACTCCAGTCTCAGAAGGATTCAGCAGAAGCAGAGAAAGCCGCTCTGACCAAGCAGTTGAATGATCTGATCGATGAGATGGATAAGACGACTGAAGATATTAACACCAAGCAGGAAGAGATCGATGCGAAAGAGACCGAACTGATCCAGGCTCAGATTGATGAGAATAATCAGTACGAGAGTATGAAGAAGCGTATCAAGTACATGTATGAGAACGGTAATACACAGTTTATTGAGGTTCTTCTGGAATCTAAGTCAATCGGTGAATTCCTGAATAATGCAGAATACATTGCGCAGATTTCTGATTATGACAGACAGATGCTGAAAGAGTTCCAGCAGACAGTTCAGGATGTTGATGACCAAAAGACAGCACTGGAAACTGAGAAAGCTGAATTGGAGACATTACAGACACAGCTTCAGGATAAACAGAATGAAGTTTCAACATTGATTTCAGAGAAAGCGGATCTGATCGGTGATCTGGAAACAGCTATTGGAGAGAATGCAGCCAAATTGCAGGCATTACAGGAAGAAGCTGCAAGACAGGCGCGTGTACAGCAGGAAGCTGCTGCAGCAGCAAATAGAGGAAACGGCAGTTCAGGTGGAAGTTCATCAGGTGGCAGCAGTTCAAATAGTGGTAGCTCATCAAGTAGCAGCAGTTCAAGTGGAGCTAGTTCTTCACCGGGAGCATCCATCACACCAAGCGGTAGTGGCAGACTGAGCAATCCATGCCCGTCAGCTTACATCAGTAGTGAGTTCGGTGGACGTACATCACCGGGTGGTATCGGAAGCACCAACCATAAAGGACGTGACTATGCAGCAGGTGCCGGAAGCCCGATTTATGCGTCAGCAAGCGGTACAGTTACAACTGTAAGTTATAATGTGGCAAGAGGTAATTATGTGGTGATTAACCATGGTAACGGTCTTTCTACACTGTATCAGCATTGTAGTGCAACTTATGTAAGTGCAGGACAGTCTGTAAGTGCAGGACAGAATATTGCAGCGGTAGGTACAACAGGATATTCTACTGGTCCGCATCTTCATTTTGAAGTATGGGTAAATGGCACTCCGGTTGACCCAAGACTGTATCTGTAGATCTGGTTTAGACAAGGGATTAAGGCATGAAAAATAAAAAAAGTTTTTTCAAAGGGGCGCTTACAGGCGCCCTTGCTGTATTATTAATTATGAGCATGGTTTCCTGCGGGATCAAACTGCCGGGAACATCTAAGACATCAAAGAAAAGTTCATCCACATCGAACAGCGAGGAACTTCTGGATGATAGCACAAAGACGAAGCTGGAATTACTGGAACAGTTGGTAGATGAGAGTTATTCCGGTGATATTGATATGGATGATCTTCAAGAAGGACTGTACAGAGGTTATATTGACGGGCTGGGAGACAAATATTCTGTATACTACGACGAGGATGAGACCAAAGCACTGATGCAGAGTACATCTGGCGAATTTGGTGGAATTGGAGCATTATTTTCACAGGACAAAGATACAAAAGTAATTACTTTTTTGAAAGTCTATGAGGGGTCAGGTGCAGAAGAGGCTGGATTTAAGGTAGATGATATCCTGTACAAAGTAGACGGCAAGGATATTTCCGGAGAGGATCTGTCTGAGGTTGTCAGTAAGATTCGCGGTGACGAGGGCACAACGGTAGAACTTACTGTACTTCGTGGCGATGATGGCGAGGAGTATACTGCCACAGTGACCCGTAAGATCGTGCAGACTGACACCGTATATCATGAGATGAAAGAGGATAAGATCGGTTATATTCAAGTAACAGAGTTTGACGATGTTACCACAGACCAGTATAAAGAAGCCTTGGAGGATCTGGAGAATCAGGGTATGAAGGGGCTGGTTGTTGACCTGAGAAATAATCCGGGCGGTAATGTGGATACGGTTACGGATATGCTGGATCTGATGCTGCCGGAGGGAACGACTCTTTCAATTAAGGATAAGCAGGGCAAAGAATCAGTGTACGAATCAGATGATGAACATCAGTTTACCAAGCCGTTAGTAGTGCTGGTGAATGAGAACAGCGCCAGTGCATCTGAAATATTCTCCGGTGCGATCCAGACATTTGGAACCGGTGAAGTCGTAGGTACAACTACTTATGGTAAAGGTGTGGTACAACAGATCTTTGATCTGAAAGATGGTACCAGCGTGAAGCTTACGATTGCGGAGTATCTGATCGCAGGACAGTTCGGTATCAACGGAAAAGGTGTGACTCCGGATGTGGAAGTACAGTATGAGAAGGATGCGCAGAATCCGGATCGTGATAATCAGCTCGAAAAGGCACTGGAAGAAGTTAAGAATAAGTTGTAAGGAAGGGAACGGTTTTCACCGTTCCTTTTTTTTGCGGATTGTGTTAAAGTATAGATAAATGACTGAAGACAGTGAGAAAGGAATACATAGCATGAAAGTATTAATACAAAATGGACATGTGCTGGATCCTGTGACGGACAGGAACGGTGTATACGATGTGCTGGTAGAAGACGATAAGATCGTAAAGGTTGAAAAAGGCATAACGGCAGAGGCGGACAAGGTGATCGACGCAGAAGGATGCTACGTGATGCCTGGCTTTGTTGATTTGCATGTGCATTTCCGGGATCCGGGACTGGAATACAAAGAGACATTAAAGACTGGCGGAGAGGCGGCGGTACACGGCGGTGTGACAACTGTATGTGCAATGCCGAACACCAAGCCGGTGATTGATAATGGTGTGAAGATATCCGAGGTGCAGAACCGCGCGAAGAAGGAGTCTAAGACCAATGTATTACAGCTTGGCTCTGTAACGATCGGACAGATGGGTGAAGATCTGGCAGATATCAAAGGCATGGCAAGAGAAGGCTGTGTTGGCATCAGCGAGGATGGCAAGTCTGTAATGAATGCGTCCCTGTACCGCAGGGGAATGCGGGCAGCAAAAGAAGCAGGAATGATCGTATTTGCTCACTGTGAAGATATTACAATGGTAGAAGGCGGTGTGATGAACGCCGATGCCAGGGCAGAAGAACTGGGACTCAAAGGCATTACTAATGCAGTTGAAGATGTGATCGTGGCAAGAGATATTCTGCTTGCGAAAGAGACAGGAGTACAGCTTCATCTGTGCCACTGTTCGACAGCAGACAGTGTGAAGATGCTGAGAGAAGCTAAGAAGGATGGTATCCATGTGACTGGCGAAGTATGCCCACATCATTTTATCCTCACATCGGATGATATTATCAGTGATGATGGCAATTTTAAAATGAATCCGCCGCTTCGTACACAGGCAGATGTAGATGCGCTGATTGAAGGTTTGAAGGACGGCACGATGGATGTGATCGCTACTGACCACGCACCACATGCAGCAGCCGAAAAGAACCGCAGTATGAAGCTGGCGTCTTTCGGTATCGTAGGGCTGGAGACATCTGCGGCACTGACCTATACAGAGCTTGTGGATAAAGGCATTCTGACACCGATGCAGATGGTGGAAAAGATGAGCACCAATCCGGCGAAGATTCTGGGACTTACAGACAAAGGTTCCGTATCTGAGGGTAAGACTGCTGATTTAGTTATTTTCGATCCACGTAAAGAATATGAGATCGATAAGAATACATTTTTCTCAAAAGGGAAGAACACACCGTTCCATGGATGGAAGGTGAAAGGAGAAGTGGCCTGCACGATGGTAGGCGGAAAAGTCGTATATGAAGGAGGACAAATCATTGATTAACAAACTGGTTGAGAATATTAAGAAGACAGGAGCACCGATCGTAGTAGGATTAGATCCGATGCTGAACTATGTGCCGGAGCATGTGCAGAAAAAGGCATTTGCAGAATATGGAGAGACACTGGAAGGAGCTGCTGAGGCAATCTGGCAGTTCAATAAGGAAATCGTAGATAAGACATATGATCTGATTCCGGCAGTTAAGCCACAGATCGCAATGTACGAGCAGTTTGGAGTGCCGGGACTTGTGGCATTTAAGAAGACGGTTGATTACTGTAAGTCAAAAGGACTGGTTGTGATCGGTGATGTGAAGCGCGGTGATATCGGTTCAACATCTGCAGCATACGCAGTGGGACATCTGGGACATGTACAGGTGGGAAAGAATCGTTATGCCGGATTTGACGAAGACTTTGCAACAGTTAATCCATATCTGGGATCTGACGGTATCAATCCGTTTATCGATGTATGTAAAGAAGAGAAGAAGGGATTATTTATCCTGGTTAAGACATCCAACCCTTCCAGCGGTGAGTTCCAGGATCGTCTGATTGATGGCAGACCGCTGTACGAACTGGTAGGCGAGAAGGTAGCCGCCTGGGGCGAAGAGTGCATGGGTGATGAATACAGCTACATCGGAGCCGTAGTAGGAGCAACTTATCCGGAAATGGGTAAAGTTCTGAGAAAGATTATGCCGAAGGCGTATATTCTGGTACCGGGTTATGGTGCACAGGGTGGTAAAGGCAAGGATCTGGTTCATTTCTTCAATGAAGACGGACTGGGTGCGATCGTGAATTCCTCCAGAGGAATCATTGCCGCATATAAGCAGGAGCAGTACGCAAAATTCGGTGCAGAGAATTTTGGTGATGCATCCAGAGCAGCAGTAGAGGCAATGATTGCTGATATTGGCGGAGCACTGAATAACCGCTAGAGCTTATTGGCGTGAAAAAGTTTCAGAATAGAATCTGATAGGAGAATTATAATGAGCAGAAAGAAAGAGATGGCGACAGTATTGTCTCAGGAAATGCTGGCAGAAGGCATCTTCAGCCTGTGGCTGGAGACTTCTGCAGCGGCAGAAGCTAAGCCTGGACAGTTTCTGTCTATATATACAAATGACGGTACAAAGCTTCTTCCAAGACCGATCAGTATCTGTGAGATCGACAAGGAAAAGGGAGCACTCCGTATGGTGTACCGTGTGACCGGTGAGAAGACCGGTACAAAGCAGTTCTCAGAGCTGAAAGCGGGAGACCGGATTCCGGTGATCGGACCAATGGGTAATGGATTCCCATTAGAAGAGGCAAAGGGTAAAAAAGCATTCCTTATGGGCGGAGGTATTGGTGTGCCTCCGATCCTGGAGCTTGCCAGAGAAGTCGACTGCGCAGAGAAGCAGATCGTAGTCGGTTACCGTGATGCACATACTTTCTTAAAAGAAGAATTTGAACAGAATGGAAAGCTATATATCGCAACAGAAGATGGCAGCGTGGGCACAAAGGGCAATGTCATGGATGCGATCCGCGAGCAGGCGCTGGATGCAGAGGTAATCTTTGCGTGCGGACCGATGCCGATGCTCCGTGCGATCAAAGCTTATGCGGAAGAGAATGGCATTCTCTGCTACATTTCCTTAGAAGAGCGTATGGCGTGTGGTATCGGAGCCTGTCTTGGTTGTGTATGCAAGACGAAGGATGTAGATGCCCACAGCAATGTGCATAACAAGCGTGTCTGCAAGGACGGACCGGTATTCTTATCTACGGAGGTGGAGATCTGATGAATATGGCAGTGAATATAGCCGGAGTAGAATGGAAGAATCCGGTAACAACCGCATCCGGAACCTTTGGATCCGGAGAAGAATTTTCAGAATTTGTAGATCTGAACCGCCTGGGCGCAGTAACGACCAAGGGGGTAGCGAATGTGCCATGGCCGGGTAATCCGACACCGCGTGTGGCAGAGGTGTACGGCGGCATGATGAATGCCATCGGTCTGCAGAATCCGGGCATTGACCTGTTCTGTAAGCGTGACATTCCGTTCCTGCGTAAATATGATACAAAAATTATTGTGAATGTATGTGGTAAATCCGAGCAGGATTACTGTGAAGTCGTCGAACGTCTGGGAGATGAAGATGTGGATATGCTGGAGATCAATATCTCTTGCCCGAATGTCAAAGAGGGCGGTATCGCATTTGGTCAGGATCCAAAGGCGGCAGAAAGCATTACCAAAGCAGTGAAAAAATACGCGAAACAGCCGGTTATCATGAAGCTGAGTCCGAATGTGACCGATATTACAGAGATGGCAAGAGCCGTCGAGGCAGGTGGTGCTGATGTAGTATCCTTGATCAATACACTTACAGGAATGAAGATTGATATCAACCGTAAGACATTTGCCATTGCTAATAAGACCGGCGGTATGTCAGGTCCGGCAGTGCATCCGATCGCTGTGCGCATGGTATATCAGGTGGCACAGGCAGTGAAGCTTCCAATTATTGGTATGGGAGGCATTGCTTCAGCAGAAGATGCCATTGAGATGATTCTTGCAGGAGCAAGTGCAGTATCTGTAGGTACTGCCAATTTCCACAATCCGGCAGTGACGATGGAGATCGTAGATGGCATTGAGAAATACATGCAGGCACAGGGATTTGACAGTGTGGCGGACATGGTCGGTATTGTGAAATAGTATCGCAGATACACAGCAAAGACTTATCATAGAGACAGGAGGAAAAGACATGGAGATCAGAGAAGGATATATGCCATTTTTAGAGTACAAGACATATTATCGTGTTGTTGGTAAGAATACGGGTAATAAGAAGCCGTTAGTGCTGCTGCACGGCGGACCGGGATCTACACATAACTATTTTGAAGTACTGGACCGTATTGCGGAAGAGGACGGAAGACAGCTGGTAATGTATGATCAGATTGGCTGTGGCAATTCTTATGTGGAGAATCGACCGGATCTGTGGAATTCCAAAGTGTGGATCGAAGAGCTGATCGAGCTTCGTAAGCATCTTGGTCTGGATGAGATCCATCTGCTTGGACAGTCATGGGGAGGTATGCAGACGCTGGAGTATGTGTGCAATTACAAGCCAGAAGGACTGAAGAGTATCATTCTGTCCAGCACTTTGCCGGCATCATGGCTGTGGGCAGAAGAGGCACAGCGTATGATCGCACAGATGCCGCAGGATATGCAGGATGCTATTAAGAAAGCAACCGAGTCCGGCGATTACAGCAGTCCGGAATATCAGGCAGCAGAGGCTGAGTACATGCGTCAGCATTGTGCGGGAGAAGTGACAGAGAATGATCCGGAATGCCTGAGACGTCCGAAAAAGGCCGGAAGAGAATCTTACGTAGTAGGATGGGGACCGAACGAATTTACCCCATTAGGAACACTGAAGGATTACGATGTGATCGATCAGTTGGGCGACATCAAAGAGCCTGCACTGATCATTAACGGAGGAAATGATCTCTGTACACCATATGTTGCCAAATTCATGTACGACCGCATTCCGAATTCTGAGTGGGAACTCTTCCGTACCTGCAGACATATGTGTTTTGTAGAGGACAATGATCACTACGTAGAAGTGTTAAAGAAGTGGATGAATAAGAACGATTAATAAGAACGATTAATAATCAGAAAAGAGGCAATTATCATGACGATACCAGAGAAGTTACAGGCACTTCGTGCCGTGATGCAAGCAAATGGAATTGATATTTACGTTGTTCCGACGGATGACTTTCATCAAAGTGAATATGTGGGTGAGCATTTTAAAGCGAGGGCATATATTACTGGATTTACAGGATCAGCCGGAACAGCAGTGATCACACTGGACGAAGCAGGACTGTGGACCGATGGAAGATATTTTCTGCAGGCTGAAGAGCAGTTGAAGGACACGACCATTACTCTGCGTAAAATGGGTGAGCCGGGCGTGCCGACGATTCCGGAATATCTCGCAGAAGCATTACCGACAGGCGGTACACTGGGAGTAGACGGAAGAGTTATTTCCGTGAATACAGGAGATGAGTATGAGAAGATCGCTGCTGATAAGGGTGGCAAGATCCAGTATCATCAGGATCTGATTGATCAGATCTGGACAGACAGACCGGAACTGTCCAAAGAACCTGCATTTGCACTCGGCATCGAGTATACAGGAGAGACTGTAGCCAGCAAGCTTACAAGAATCCGTGAGGAGATGAAGAAGCATCATGCAGACAAACATGTGCTTACCACACTGGATGACATCTGCTGGACATTGAATATCCGTGGAAATGATGTGGAGTTCTTCCCATTGGTACTGTCTTACGCAATAATCACTATGGACAGCATGGAATTGTATATCGATGAGAACAAGCTGGATGATGAACTGAAGGCATCTCTTGAAAAAGATGGAGTACATTTACATCCATATAATGACATTTACGAGGATATTAAAACGCTTGATGCAGATACCACACTGCTCCTTGACAAGGTAAGATCGAACTATGCTTTGTATAAAAATATTCCGGAGCAGGTTACTATCGTAGATGAGCAGAATCCGGAGATTCTGTTTAAGGCGCTGAAGAATGAGACAGAGGTTGCAAATATCCGCAAAGCACAGATTAAAGACAGCGTTGCGCATGTTCGTTTTATGAAATGGGTAAAAGAGAATGTCAATAAGCAGGAGATCACAGAGATCAGTGCATCTGACAAGCTGGATGAGTTCCGTGCGGAAATGGGTAATTTCCTGCGTCCAAGCTTTGATCCGATCAGCGCTTACGGTGAACACGGCGCGATCGTACATTACTCTTCTACACCGGAGACCAATGTTCAGGTAAAAGAAGGAAGTCTGTTGCTTATGGATACAGGAGCAGGATTCTATGAAGGATCAACTGATGTGACCAGAACCTATGCACTGGGTGAGATTCCGCAGTATATGAAAGATGATTTCACACTGGTAGCAATCAGTAACCTGTGCCTTGCAGATGCAAAGTTCAAAGAAGGAATCAGCGGTGCGAACCTGGATTATCTGGCAAGAAGACCATTCTGGGAGAGAAACATGGACTTCAATCACGGTACAGGACATGGTGTAGGCTATTTGCTTAATGTACACGAAGGTCCTGCCGGATTCCACTGGAGAACCCGCGGCAACAGCATCTGCCCATTCCAGAAAGGTATGGTGATCACAGACGAGCCAGGTATCTATATCGAAGGTTCACACGGTATCCGTCTGGAAAATGAAGTACTGGTATGTGAAGGTGAAAAGAATGAGTATGGTCAGTTCCTGCACTTCGAGATCATCACACTGATTCCATTTGACCTGGATGCGATCAATCCGGATATCATGACAGAGCCGGAGAAGAAGTTGCTGAATCAGTATCATGCAAAAGTATATGAGACACTTGTACCGCATCTTACAGAAGAAGAGGCTGAGTGGCTGAAAAAGTATACAAGAGAGATCTAATTCAAGTCGAACGTCCGTGAGACTTGGCGCGTGATTCTGGTCAGCGAAGCTG
>ERZ1034901.361-NODE-361-length-36988-cov-334.437793_pt1 | contig 36988 bp, 58 predicted proteins | sample MGYA00520628_ERZ1034901 | MGnify/ENA primary metagenome ERZ1034901 (study PRJEB33766, sample SAMN09781783) | gut metagenome | biome: gut microbiome | host: Homo sapiens | place: Madagascar | study: EMG produced TPA metagenomics assembly of the PRJNA485056 data... | reverse complement strand
ACGACCGTTGGGAATTATGCGCTGTTTGGTGGTGGTGGTCGTGAAAGTAGCGCGTTACCTACAGTAGACGCCTATAGCGCGACATTAGTCCGTAGCACTCCAACAGCTCTGAGCCAAGAAAGGTACAACTTGGCCGCAACGACCGTTGGGAATTATGCGCTGTTTGGTGGTGGTGGTCGTGAAAGTAGCGCGTATAGTTCTGACGTCGATGCCTACACTGTTGATGGGGGGGGTAGTCAGCCCTCGAAGCCCTCGAAGCCCTCGAATCCTGATCCTGATGGGCCTGAGGACCTGAAACCAAAGCCCAAGCCCGGCGGCACCACCACCCCCGAAATAGACTCCAACGTCGTCGGTTGTGGTTAGCTCCTCAGCTGGGGTACGTTTTGTACCCTGACTGCTACGCCCCTCCTTGTGAGGGGCTTTTTTATAGGTGTTGCCATGTATTTGAGATGGCTTTGCTTTTTACCGGCATCCCTTGCCTTCGACGTTTTCGGTCGTCTGCTCACGCCGCTCGTTGTTCTCTTTGCCGACAAAGACGGCTGGCTACCGTCTTGGCTTTGGTGGTGGCAGACGCCTGACAACCCCATTGACGGCGACGCCGGGCACCTTGCGCGTTGGGGCATATCAACCGCCACGCTGGCGACATACGTCCGGCGAGTAGCGTGGCTTTGGCGAAACTGCGGCTACGGCTTCAACATTGACGTGATCGGATTTAAGCATCAGGCCGGAGACGTGAAGCAGGTCTATGGCGACCCTTCTATCGGCGACACGTCGGGTGTTTCGGGCGTCTGCCGGTGGAAAGTGTTTCGTAATGGTAAGCCGGTCTGCTGGCAGTTCTACTACGTAAAGCACTACCGGATTTGCGGTGTTTGGAAGTGCGTTCGGATCGGCGCAGGCTGGAAAATTTGGGGGGAACCCGTCCCCGGCTACGTTTACGGGCAACACTGGGTGTATTTCCACCCAATGAAGGGCTCAGGCCGAAACAAGTAATCTATGCCGGAGAGGGTGCGCATGACGACTGACTTTTTGCCGGAAGGCACCGAGAAGATAGTAGCCGCGGCAGTGGGCGCCCTCACCGGCGCCCTTTCGTTTTTCTTCGGCCTCGACACAAAGCCGCTCATCATTTGGCTCGCGATCTTTATCGCCGCAGACATATTGACCGGCATGGCGGCGGCGTTCGTCAATCGTGACTTCGAGAGCAGGATTGTGTCGCGTGGGCTTTTGAAAAAGGGGCTGATGTTTATTGTCGTGGGCTTCGCGCACGGCCTTGACGTGCAGTTTTCCTACACGCTGAACTATCTCGCAGTGTTTCAGGGCATTGTCATAGCGGCCTACGGCTTCACAGAGTTCATGAGCATCATTGAGAACCTTGACCGGATGAACCTCGGCGGGTGCATTCCTGCAATCATTCGCAAAGCCCTCAAACAGATCAATACCCGGCTTGACGAAACAGTAGAGGAGATCGGCGACAAGCCGAAGGATGGGAAACATGAAAATCGGATACTTTGACACAAAGGAACTCGCGAGCAAAGACGGCCAGCGCTCTCCGTTCGGGGAGCAGCAGGTCAGATCGGAGCTGCTTTTTTTATTGAACCGAATCCGCACGGCATGGGGGCGCCCGATCATCGTCAATAGCGCCTACCGCTCGCCTGAGCACAATCGCGCCGTTGGCGGCGTGGAGAACTCTTACCACGTTCAGGGCCTTGCGGCCGACATCCGGCCGGAGCATCAAGAAGACCTCCCGGAACTTCAGGACCTCTGTTTAGACCTTAACGCCGATGGCGGAGTGGGGCTGTATGACAGCTTCGTCCATGTTGACGCCCGGGGCTTCAAAGCGCGCTGGGACAACTGCAAAAAATGACCAAGGCGGGAATCCTCAAATACGTTTTTATTTTTTCAAGGAGTACGTTATGAACAGCGAAGACTTTCAGGAATGGCTTAAGAAAATCGGCGTAAAGGCCGAAGACCTCAAGCGTGACGCCTACGAAAAACTCAAGGCCGAGAAGGCCAAAATGGACACAGAGACGCGCCGGAAGTGCAGGCTCTTTTGGGCGGCCGTGTCGGTCGTGACATTCTTCATTGGCCTTGGGCTGGGTCATTTGTTCTTCTGATGAGCTGCGGGCGTAACTTCTGCAAATGTGCGCAAGCAAATTTGAGGGTGGCGCCCCCTGTCGGTATTGATGGTGCTGAGGTGAGGCGGCGGGAAAACTGCCGTAGGCGCAAATGTCTGCAAGCAAATTTTTGTACACAGTCCTCGCGGCTTTGATCTTCGGCGCCGGATACGCTTTTGCTGACGCTCTGCGCACTGCGGACATCGAGCGCCTTAAAGCCGATTACGCTCAGGCCGCGCAGGAGTATCAAGCGAAGCTCACGAAAAGGGAGGCAGACAATGCGAAGAAGCTCGCCGAGGCAGTCGATCAAAAGCAGGCTGAGATCGACGCGCTTGACTCTCAGCTCGCTGGTATGCGTAACGATGTTGAGCGCCTGCGCCGTGCCGCAAGCGCCGGCCGTGGTGGAGTGCCCCCCGGCGCCGGTAGTGCCTGCGTCTCTTGTGAGCGACAAGTCTCAGACTGTAAACGCTTACTTGCTGAGGGTGCGGAGCTTCTTAGCGAAGGCGGCGGACTGGTCGGCGGCCTCAGCGCAGACCGAAACGCCGTCCGCGAAGCCCTGAAACCGTGAGGCAAAGAAAAACCCCGTGGCGTCTGGAGATCACCACGAGGCTTTTCAGAAAACCACCGCTTTGTTTTCGCGGGGCTTATTTTACTCGATCTTCTGTCTTTCCGCTCGCCTTCTGAACTTCTCTCAGCCGATCCCGAATCCAGTGTGACCCTCCGAGTTCCTTGAGAAGTGCCGCCAGTTCGACCGGGAGGCTGATCGTGACGTTGCGCGACCCGCCTTCATACAGCCTCGGCCTGCCGCCGAGGTTCTTTTTTTCAGAGGCCATTTGCACGCCTCGCGACGGATTCAGCGATCATGGGATGTTCTTTGGCCCACATGGATCGTTCGATCCCGCTCGCCTGTTTGTACCACATTGCGAGCGACGTAATTTCATAAGCCCTTTGAGACAACCAGTGCGCCCGGCCCCAATCTTCCACCGACCTCGGAATGAAGTCGATATCATAGGCGGGTACGCAGATTGTATTGTGCTCAGCCCAAGGCGTGCAGTCCGCCTCTTCATGCCCGAGAGCGTCAACAGGGCCGCCGGCCGCAGCCCAGCCGTTTACGAAGGCGAGCTTGTCGGCGCCACTCAGGGCGTTCACATACAAGACGAATTCCAGATTGTCCGCCATGTCCTGCGCTTCGCGCTGGAAAGCGTCGATTGCCTTGTCTTCTCCGAGCGCCAGCCCGTAGGCCGCGCATACGATTTCTTCAACGTCCTTCGGCATCGGATGGCCCAATTCGTCAAGCCATTCCTCTGCCCACGCGGTTGTGGCAACCCACTTCGCCTTTTCTTTCGAGTACTGGATAGTGACGGTCAGCGACTTGTAAAAGTCATAGCTGATGTCCTCCGGCAGCTCGCCGGTGCACAAGTGAGCCTGACCGTGGGCGACGAGTTCGCCGCTTTCGAGCGAAAGCAGCTCGTCTACGACGCACGTAATATAGTGTTCCCCGCGAGCGTATTCGCCGCGACGTGCGAACGTCGTGAACGTGGAAACGATGATGTTGCAGGTGGTTCTCATTTTTATCTCCTAAGTACTGCGTGCTGTTGTTTTCTGATAACCCGTATATTAGGCTAGTTAGTAGCGTACGTAAATTAGTACATACCCTAATAAGTACGAAAACAGGGCGATGCTTGACATGGAAGGGGCCTGCGGATACGATCTAAACGCGGGTGGACATGGCCACGCCGTACACTCTGCGGACTCGAATTAACGTTTAAGCGATCTTTGAAGATAGCCGGGCGCAGGGGGAAAAGCCGCTGAATGCGGCTTTTCTTTTGCCGGCTACTTTCGCGCTATCCACGCCTGAAACGCCTCATCCTCTGCTGTAAACGCACGCGGGTCATTGAAGAAATCGCGATAGATGCCGATGGTGTCGTTTCGCATCGTTTCGTTGACGCGCATAAGCTCATCCCTGCGCAGTTGCATGACGATATCGCACAGGTCATCAATCGCCTGATGCACCACGTCGAAATTGGCCTCTAGTATCTGATGCGTTTTCTGCCAGTGCACATAGGCCGAATCAAGCAGCGCACCAGCGGCCTGAAACTGCCGCGAGAGGTTCACTGGTTGCGTTGTAGCGCGTGCGCAGATGTAGCCTGTAATCAGAACGCCCATCAAGTCAGACCAGCAACCGCCCTCCTTTTCCGACTCCCCGGAGCGGCATCGCTCGTATAACGCGTAAAACCCGAGGCAGTATTTATGCTGTTCTGTTTCTGTGACAGGGATGACGCGGGCCAGTGCGCCGTAACCCCTGCGCGAAATCAAATCATCGCCCGCGTAGTGGCACTGCTTTTTTCGTCCGGGCTTACGCTCAGCACGCTTCGCCAGCCTCCTTAGCGCTCTACTCATGCCTGCTCCTCCGCGCCCCTCAAAAAGCCCTCTAGCTTCTTCACGGCAAGCACCTTCAAAGCGATTTCGGCCGCGAGGCCATGCGCGAGCTGAATCGCTTCGTCGTCCTTGCCGTCCTTGACGCGATCTACAAGGATAGAGAGCTGTGTGGCCTCACTCTTTGAGAAGATGTGATCGGCCTTCATGTCGCGGATGATCTTTTTCGTTTTCTTCAGGTCAATCATTTGGCCACTCCCAAAAGTCGTTTATATCGTCCAAAAGTTGTCGCGATGACACAAACGCCTCTAGCCCAATATCTGCAGAACGATCCGGGTCGCTTTTGACAGCGAGGTCATAAAGCAGATCATTCACCGGGCCGCAGATTTCTTCTGCTTTCAGGAGAACGCGAGACACAATCTTTTTTTGTGGCGTTGTGAATTCCTTCGGATGAGCAGAGATAACGAACGTCAGGGCGGCACGCTGTCCGACATTGAAAACGCAAGTGCCGCCGACATTGCGATTCAAGGCGCTACACATGATCGGCAAACGGGCGCCCCTATAGTCGTTCAGAAGCCTGTCAGAAGTGAAGAACCGCGCACTATCCGCGATTTTTTTGAAAAGCGGCATTACTTCCTCACCGGGCGGCAGGAGCTTGAGTAACACCTTCCACTCCGGCACCGTGGCCGTGATCCTCTTCGGAATGGCGTAGAGAAGAGGATAGAAAGAAGTATCCATATCTGATCCTCCGGCGGGCTTACAAGCCCCAAATGAAAAAGACGATAAAGAAGCCGACGAGCATCCCCGGCGCGAGCAGTAGAGCCACGAGCGCCAGCGCGGCCAGTAAGTCCAAAATGCGATCTAGAATCATGACGGCACTCACGCTGAAATCTTGAGTCCCGGCGTGCGAAAAATAACCGTCCCGGGGATTACGTTCTTGCCGAGTTTCCACTCGTTCATGACGGCAATCTTGTCCACCGTGCGCACGACCTCGGCACCCGCGCCCATCGACCTAGCAAGCCGCCACGCATGCATGTAGGACAGCGTCGGCGGGCATTTAATCGCAGTCACTTTGATGAAGTCCTCGGGGACGGCCTCAATATCCAGCACGGCCACGGACTCACGCCCGGCAAGGGCCTTGACCTCGATATCAACGTCTGTAATCCGATTGATTTTGCCGCTCAGCATGAATTGAGCGAGGAAGTCAGAGAGCTTGTCGGCCTTCGTCTCCAGTCGCTTCAAAATCGCCTTTTCGGCCTCAATGTGCTCGGCGACGGCGGCGGCCTCTCGGCGCACGGAGCGCACCACGCGGGCAAGCGCCGCGACCTTGTCAGCCTCCTTGCCCTCCGCCTCTCGCAGCTTGTCGAGGCCCGTAATTTCCCCCGTCTCGGGGTCAACCTCGACGGCCTCGGCCGCTTGGCGCACGGCTTCGCGCAAGTCAAGCGCCGTTTCCTTTGGCGCGTCAGGGTCTTTTTTCATGTCTACAAACATGGCTAGTGCTCCTTAAAACGGGCAGTCCTCATCGATGTCAGCGGAGTTCGCGGGCGCGGACTTCTTTGCCGCCGGGGCGCCGGCAGTCTTCGTAGCCGGGCGCTGGGGCTGACCGTCCGAGGTGCCGCGACTTCCGAACTGCTGACGCTCAACCAAAACCTCGGTCGAGTAGCGTTTAACGCCCTGAGCGTCTGTGTATTCGCGCGTGCGCAACCGCCCTTCGACCATCAATTGAGAACCCTTGTCAAGGTACTCAGCGAAGATTTCTGCAACTCGACCGAAGGCAGTGCAGTTGTGCCATTCGGTTTCGGACTGCTTTTGACCCTGCGCATCAGTCCAGTGGCGGGTGGTCGCGAGGCTCACGCGGCACACAGGCCCGGACTTTGATTCTTTCAACTCAGGTTTCTTGCCCACGTTGCCGATGAGCATGACCTTGTTCATGTAAATAGCCATTTGTTTTACTCCTCTGAAGTTTCAATTTCGGCGGGGGCGGCCTGCTCGATGGCCTGCGGCGCCTGTGATTTCTCGTCTACACTTCCCGCGAGAACCTTCAACTCGTCATGAATGCCAGCACTCTTAAGCGCTTTTCGGGCCGTAGGCGTTAAGTGTTCATAAAAGTCCTTGTATGCCGTGGTGCCGCGGCGCGCGGTCTCTGTGGCGACGTCAACCAGTGCGGACGCTAAACGCTCATTCGTCAGCGTCTGCTCGTCTACCTTAGCGCCGTTGCCGTCATCGTCTTCATCTGCGCTCACGCCGAGGAAGGCGGACAGACTGTAGCGCCGGGCGTATGTCTCAGCACTGCCGAACGCCTGCGCCGGATTCTTAGGGCTGATAACAGGGATAAACAGTACGCCGCTAGAAATCGTCTCACCCGAGGCGTGAGTTGCGCACGTCTCAACGCTTACGCCGTCTTTCGACGTCATAACGCGCTGGAAGAGAAAAATGCCGTGACGATTGAGCGCCGGGCGGGTGCCATCAAGTATGCTTTGAAGGTCGGCATACTTCGACCCGAAAGCTGGGTTGACGCAGTTTTTCGCGATCGGCTTGAATTCAGCCTGAGCCGCCGCAAGGGCGGCATAGATGTTCTCAGCCGTGGCCGGGGTTGTGGGTTTATCTGTTGTCATGTTATCCTCGATTTGGTCCTTAAGTGATTGCGCTCGGGGTTTAGCAGTCCGCTTCCCCGAGCGTTTTTTAATGCGTGGCTATATAGCCGTCCACGGCGTCGGCAGGGACGCCGACATATTCCAGCGCATACACACGCTGAATGGCGGCCCACAAAGGGCTATTGCGCGGGCAATACGCGGCAATGGCGGCCGGGGCGTCGTGGCTTAATTCCTCGTAGGCCGAGCCGAGAAGATCGGTGGCCATGTCTTCCAGTGTGACGCTCTCCAACTGGATGTTGTACGCAGGCCAGTCGCAGATCACTTCCAACGACTGGGAGAGCTTGGCACACCACTCCTCCCATTGTTCCGGATCGCGGGGGCACGGATCGAACTCTTCGGGACTCATGCCATCCCATGCGGCCTGAGCGGCTTCGTAGGCGGCATTACTCGCCGCGCGGTTGGATGTTGTGAATCTCATTTAGATCACCTCCGGGTATTCGGCCGCGGAGTGAAGCTGCGACAGGACAATGTCGTCAATCCGGTCGGCGAGGGCTTCATTGACCCACCCGGCAAGCGCCGGGAAGTCTTCCCGCGCCTTCGCATCTGTGAGAACAGAACGGAGCAGGCGGAAGCAAGCCGCCGTGATCTCAACTTTTTGAGCTTCATCGAACGCCGGGAGCTGTGCATTCCCGAACTTTGCATAGAACTCCGTCGAGTTCTTGGAGGCTGCATTGTTGATGGCGCTGAGGAAATCGCCGAGGGCTTCGGCTTTTGCGGCGGATACGTTGATAAGAGTCTGTGACATTTTTCACTCCTTACGGCCCGTGCGGGCAAGTCTTAAAGTCGGCAGAGGATTAACCTCAACCATTGACAGCATTTTAGCCGCACAGTTAGAAAAAAGCAAGGGGCAACATCATCAAAGCGTAGCGACACGGCTAACCTACGTTAAAGAAGTCGCAGGGTCCATTGCAGGAGTTTACAGGAGCGGGGAATATATAAGAGGAGGCATGACTCTTAACCTACGTAAGAATCGCGACCACGCATTAGCTGTAAGGCTAAAACCGACTCGGTTTTAGCGTATAATGTCAGATAGCTGTATGGCTAAACTTAACAATTAGGAGAAAAAAATGGGGACTTTCAGATTAAAGCCCGGCGATGAACGTAATGCGGTGAAGCGTGCCGCGGCTTATTTCGGCGGCTGGACGAACTTCGCCAAAGCGCTGAACACGCGCTACAACACAAACGTGAAGCCCTGCGCTATTTACGTATGGGGCCGAAAAGGCAAGGTAGACCAAAAATACCTACAAGCCGTATCAGACCTGACCGGCATCCCTCAGGACGAACTGCGGCCCGGGTATCTGCCAAAGCGGCGTGAGCTTGTCGCGACGGTGAAACAAGTCGAGGCAGAAAAAGTGTAAAAAAGGGGTGTGATTATGTCTTTACAGCTGATGCAAGACTGCATCGACATGGACGTTGAAATGAACGCGTCTGCTCATTCAGTCCTTGTAGTGCTCTGCCGACACGCGAATGACGCAGGAGAGTGCTCTCCAACGACCGCTCTCATCGCGAAGGAAACACACCTACACCCGCGCACGGTGATGAGGGCGCTGAAGGAACTGAAGCAAGGTGCGTGGATTTCGTCAACTCAGGCCCCCGGGCAGCGTCGCCATTTCCTGATTGAGAGGGGAAAGGTTCAGGCATTCGTGCCTTCTCAATCGAACGCCTCCCCTGCAAGAAACTGCGGGGGAGAGTAGAATACAAGTACGCTCGGAGATGTGCCGAGCGTACTTTGTTGACCGAGGCGAACCACATGAGTATCAAAGCCATTAACTACGTGAAAGACCAAGCGCGAGCCGGAGGGTTTGCGCAAGCCGTCTTGCTCTTTCTCGCCTTCTGCCACAACGCAGACTCAGGCCAATGCAACCCGAGTCGCGAAACGATCCGAGAATTTTTCAGCTCGGAGGGCGAGCCGTGCTCGATGCATCGTATTGAAAGAGCTTTGAAGGAACTCAGGGATAAAGGCTTCATTCGTTCTGTAAAACGTCCCTGCAAATCCGGGGTGATTAACTGGTACGAAATCGCAGGGTTAGAGGATGAGGGTAACGCACAAAATGTGGGTAACGCACAAAATGAGGGTAACGCACAAAATGAGGGTAACGCACAAAATGTGGGTAACGCACAAAATGTGGGTAACGCACAAAATGTGGGTAACGCACAAAATGTGGGTGGGGTAGCTCACAAAATGTGCGTTAGGGGTAGCTCACAAAATGTGAGTAGGATAAGGAATAAGAAAAGGAAAGAAAGGGAAGAGGACGCTGACGCTCCTCTTGTGCTCGACTCGGTCTCGCACAACGAGGCTACCCCAAACGTCGTTACAGGTAACGACGTTACCCCTAAACCCGAAAATAAAAAAGGAAGCCGCATCACGTTCACAGAGCTGACCCCTGATCTAAGGGAGCAGGCGATTAAAGTACGTCCAGACTTATCCCCTGATCAAATAGCTTTTGAGTTTGATTGCTTTCTTGACTACTGGAGAGCTAAAGCAGGAGCAGGAGCAGTAAAACGAGACTGGCCGGCAACGTGGCGAAACTGGATCAGAAGAAGCAACCAATTTGGATCGAGCGGAGGACGCCGACAGGTCACGCAGACTCAGGCAGCCGATGAGTTTAAGAAGTCGGCTATCTCAAGCCGTAAGCCGGAACAACAAGAGGAGGCAGAAGCCGCAGAGCTGCTTTTTGGATAATCATGCTGACGCCCGAAGAAATCGATGTCTTTTTTAATTCACAAAGCTCGTACAGACCGAAAGAACAACAGGAGATAATTTTCGTACTCGCACCTGCCTATTGCCTAATCCCCGACGGGTTTGAGTGCGGTGACGGTAAGGCCCCTTTTTTTGGCGCCATTAACTACTACATCCGGGAGAGCGACAACATTGCAGACATTCCGCCAGAGGTGTGGACTGACCGGACTTGTGAGATCGAATACGTGCGCGGATCAGAGAGAAGAGCGCGCCAGTTGGCGATGATGATCCGAGACAAGGCGCGAGACAAGTCGTTTTATTGGACGCCTGACGGCATTCTTGTTTACCTTAAAAACAAACACTGGCATAAATTCGGAGAACTACCCTATGCAAGACAAAACAATAAGTGAAATGACGATGCAACCGCGCGACTACTCGCCCGCCTTCGCGGCGTGGCAACAGTCCGCCCGCAACGTGATCTATCGACCGGACCACTTTGAAGACCCCCTATTCGGCATCATCGAGGGGCGCTTAGCGGGCACGCCGTGCGCATTCGACCAGCGTCTAGCCTTTAGAGAAGGCGAAGTGACGATGTGGGCCGGGCAAAACGGAAACGGTAAAAGCCTGCTGACCGGTCAGGTCGCCTTACAGCTTTTAGCGGCCGGTCAGAAAGTCGGCATTCAGTCGTTCGAGATGACGCCCGCACGGACGCTTTATCGAATGCTGCGACAGGGTTGGGGGCGTCTGCCTACGAAATATGACGCGCAGGCGAACGAGAAGAAAATACAAGCCTTCTTGGCGTACTGCCGCGACGCGGGTCTGCTCCTTTCAAACGAAAAGCAAGCGATCACGATTGAAGGCGTCTTAGGCGTGTCCGTGGTGATGGCCAAAGAGTTTGGGTGCAAACACATCTTCATTGACAACCTCATGAAGGTCGTGCACGCCGAGGACGATTACACCGGCCAAAAAGAATTTGTTCAGGGGTGCTGTCAGATTGCTCGTGAGCTTTCCGTCCATATCCACATCGTCCACCACGTCAGAAAGGCCGGAAGCGAAAGGGACGAGATTGATAAATTCGCGGTGCGCGGATCGTCCGCGATCGTTGACCAAATTGATAACCTCGTTTTGATCCGTAGGAACCTCGATAAGGAGCGACTAGCAGAAGAGCGCGAACTCACGCCGACTGAGGATCAGGACTCCGCCGACGCACTCCTGCGTATTTCAAAACAACGAAACGGCGACTTTATGGGGCTGGTGCCCCTGTGGTTTGACAAGAGAGGCGCCGTGTTCTGCACCAGCGTGGAAAGGGCACTGCCGCGCCTTTTGCCTGAATACGCACTGCCCGCCGATTGTTTAGACGGGCGCGAACTCTAGCGCTTTTTGCCTGAATACCCACTGCCCGCTGATTGTTTAGACGGGCGCGAACTCTAGGAGAATGACAAATGACTGACAGGAAAAGAATGGCGCCGCGCGTGCTTGAATACAAACTGACTGCGGCGTTAAGAACGTTGCAAGAAGTCGCGCAGGCTCTGGAATCGGTGTTAGATAGCCGAGGCGGTGATGGATGGCATAGCTACGACAAAACCGACGCGGCGACACACCCCGCGAAAGACGGCGGGTACCTTGTGACGCTTAAGGGGCCAACCGGGAATTTAAGCGTGGAGGTAAGGCCGTTCGAGTCGGGCAAAGGGTTCGCGGGCGACTGGAGCCGTTACAGCGTTCAGGCGTGGCGGAGCATCCCGAAGCCTTTCGGCGCCGAGGAGACTGAATCATGAGCACTGAAACTTTTCTTACTCCTGACGCGGGGCTGATTTCGTGCGACGTCTTTGTAAGAGAAAAAGTACGCGGCCCGGAGGACGTGGTGTGCGGCTTTTGGGACGTCGTTATCAGCACTCCGGCGTACGCGCAGGGGGCGCCTCACGTTTTTGTGGGACTCGATGGGGGCGAACGCAGACTGTGGCCGGTTCCGGCGGACTGGCTCCTGACAGTAGAGGGCTGCGAAAAGATCGCTGTGGAATTTGTCAAGAAACTCAAAAAGGAGGGGGCGGCATAGCCGTTACCTTGTGATTAGATAATGACAACATACAAAATCGAAATAGATGGCCAACGCGCCGTAGACCTTGTGACAGCGCTAAGACGCGCTGGGCTGGATGATTTGGCCGATGACATCGACCGGCAGATTCACGACCAACGCGCTCAGGCCGTGCGCACGTTATGGATGCAGGGGGCGCCGAAAGCATGCAAGACCGCAGAAGGTCAAAGGATCGACGACTTTTTTAAGTCTGTTTTCGGGGGTCGAGCATGAACGCCAGTCCGCGATTTGATGAGCCGTATGACGTGCCATCGGGCTACTTTGATGAAGAACTCTTATTACTCGAAGCGGTACGCCGGGCGGCTGATGAGACGCGCGAAACGGCGCTTATTATGGACGCCTACGACGCGCGGCGGATGCTGACGCAGATCGTCGCCGGTGAAGGCACCCGGGAAACGTTTCTAGCGTTGATTCGGCTTTGCACGTGCTCCGAGATCAAACAGGCCAACGACGATACGATAACGGGCGGGATGGCACGCGTAGCCGACCGCGTGAAGTCCGCTTTACGCGCAAATGAACGTAGCATTACCCATGACGGCGGTCGTGACCGCCAAAGGGGCTAAGGTGAGATACAGCATTGAAACAGTGTTTGAGGTCACGGACGAGGCCGGGCGCAAGTACGTTATCAAATTCTTTCCCTCAAAGGACTGGCACCTATACCGCGTCGATAAGGCGGGTAGGCTCGGAGAGCTTGAGGACGCCGGGCACTGGCACGATGAGGCGGCCATTACGCCGGAAGAAGCCCGGGCCATCGTTGATGAATTCAGAGAATCGCGCACACTGGGCGCGGCGTAACGGATACCATTTCCGCGGCGTCACGAAAATGGTTTTGACGAGGAGAAGGCATGACGATGATTAGGGTCGCAAATCAAAATTTTACGGTGTGGAAGGAGATCACGAAGGGCCGAAAAGAGCGGTTGCAAAACCTTCCGGAGTACGGCGAGCGCGTTTTACTTGAATTCCGGACGACGCCCGCTCAGCCTGTGCCGTTTCGCGCCTTCGGAAAGCTGGTCCGGATGAACATCGACGACGGTCCGGCGTTCCTGCTGGAACTTTACGGACGCTTTGTAAGCGCTCGGAAGGTCGCGCGATATGCTCAGCGACCGGAGGACGTCAATGCAGCTTACTGAAATCCTGAGGTTTACCGTTGCCGGGAAGCCGGTCGGGAAGGCCCGCCCGCGTTTCACCCGGCGAGGGTTCGCCTACACGCCCGAAAAGACCGTGCGATACGAGGCGGCAGTCCGCGCCGCGTGCATCGAGGCCATGAGGGCGCAGGGCGTTTATAAGCGCGTTGGGGTGCCGCTTGCGATTAAGTGCGCATTCTTCTTTGAGCCGCCAAAGTCGTGGAGTAAAAAGCGCCGCACCGAGGCCGCCGACTTGGCGCCGTACGACCAAAAGCCCGACGGCGACAACCTGCTTAAGATCGTCAAGGACGCACTAAACGGCGTCGCGTACGATGACGACAAGCGCATATGCTCAGAAACCGCGACAAAGCAATATTCCGGCTCAAACTTGGCAGACATAACGCTTTACGAGGTCACACGCTAATGCCGCGCTATATCGTCCTGCAAATCCCGACCGACTTCGCCGCCCTAGACCAACGTTTGCAGATTTGGGGCCGCGTCGTCAAAGACCGCCCGCATTACGCTGAAACGATGCTATACAGGCATATAAAACTCTACGGGGAGGGCGATCAGCGGCGATGGCCGGACGATGAGGAGGCCGAGGCCCGGGCGCTTTCGCAGTGGGACTACGCAGAAGGCTGGTTGATTGATGCCGCGTGGCGGAGCCTAAAAGACGCACGCTCGAAAGATTTGCTAGTTGCTTGGTACGTCTACAGTGTGCGAGACAGGGCGCTTTTAGGGCGCCTTCTCAGCGTCAACCTGCGCACGATTCAAGAGCGTTTAAGGCAGGCGCTGGAACAAATTCAGGCGGCCATATGTCGAGCCGAGGGCCGTAATCCGTACGACTTGAATTAGCCTTTTGAGGGCTGAGGCCTGTATAATGCGTCATGGAAAATTGGAAGCTGTGTATCAGCGGGTGGAATGCAGGCTGTGGCCTGCGTTCTCGCACCTGACAGAAACGCAGCATCTCGCTTTCCGGTGGTTTTCTGAAATTCTGAAACTCCGTAGGATTTGGAATTGTTCTCCGTTTAGGCCCTAGGGAGGTAACCCCCGGGGCTTTTTTTATGGCCGACAAGCTGAAAGTAACCTATCGCCGCGTTGAGGACTTAATCCCTTATGCGCGTAATGCCCGCACGCATTCCGACGATCAGGTAGCCAGAATTGCCGGGTCAATCAAGGAATTCGGCTGGACAAATCCGATTCTTGTCGACGGAGAAAACGGAATTATCGCGGGCCATGGCCGTCTAGCCGCCGCGCGTAAGCTCGGCATGAGTGAAGTCCCGGTGATCGAACTGGCCGGGCTGAGCGACGTGGGATCATCATTTCCTTGTGTGGGAAAATGACCCGCTCGCCGACGCGCTTAAGAAGCTCGATTCGACGGTTGTCGTGGTGCCGTTCAATCCGACCGCCGAGAACCTTGCTCAGCACCTCGCGACCATCGTCGCCCCGATCGTTCTGAAGGATACGGGCGTCACGGTGCTCTGTGTAGAGACCGCCATGGCGAACGACTGGCGCGTGTCTGTTCAGGTGCATAAGTATCTTGCGGTGCGATGATCTAAAACACGGCGCAGACGCATCAGACATAGGAGAGCGCAATGAGACCAAAAGGGGCAAGAATGCCGATCGACCTTGAAAAGGTGGAGCAGGCCGCCCGTATTTGCAGTTCCGAGGAAGATATTGCGCTGGCGCTCGGTGTTTCCTACTGCACTCTGAGAAGGCGGAAGCAAGAAAGTGAACAATTTGCTCAAGCGATAAAAAGAGGTCGGGCCAAGGCTAATCTTTTCGTCGGCAGCAAGCTCATGGAAAAGATCGCATCAGGCGATACGGCGTCCATCATCTTTTACTTAAAGGCTCGATGCGGCTGGAAAGAAACTCAGCGCCTAGAGGGCGAAATGACGACGACCGAGAAACCGCCTGAGGGTTTGCAGGATATTTATGACGCGCTGGCACGCGGTAAAAAGTAATGACAACCGGAAGCGCCGACCCCTTCGCGGAACTGTATAGGCCGCACAGATACAAGGTCTTTTACGGAGGCCGAGGCAGTGGCAAGAGCTGGGCAGTCGCACGCGCGCTTATCGCTATGGCCGACTTCGGGCGGGTGCGCATTTTGTGCTGTCGTGAGGTGCAGAACTCAATTCGCGACTCGTCGTATCAGACGCTGAAAGATACTGCAGAGCGCATGGGCCTCTTTGACCGCTTCGACTTCAAAGAGTCGGAGATTGAGCATAGGCGCACCGGTAGCCGCTTTATCTTCTCCGGCCTGTTGCGTAATGAGAACTCGATTAGGTCGAAGGAAGGCATTGATATCTGCTGGATTGAGGAGGCGTCATCCGTCTCGCGGAAGTCGTGGGATGTGCTGATACCGACCATTCGCAAACCCGGGTCTGAGTTGTGGCTAACGTTCAACCCGCTCACGGTAGACGACCCAACGAACGATTTTCTAGAGGCTCCCCCGCCGGGCGCCTACGTTCGCAAAGTAAACTACACGGACAACCCGTATTTTCCTGAAGTCTTGCGCGAGCAGATGGAATGGGACAAGGCGAACGACTACGAGAAGTATTTGCACATTTGGGAAGGCTTCCCGCTCACGATCAGCGGGGCGCAGATTTTCCGAGGCAAGTACGTCGTCGAGGCGATTCCGGAGAACCTTTGGCAACAGGCAGACCGGCTGTTTTTCGGTGCCGACTTCGGCTTTGCGCGTGACCCGTCGACGCTTGTTCGATGCTTCATACTGGATAATCGCCTGTATATCGACTATGAGGCGTATGGCGTCGGAGTTGAAATCGACGAGTTGCCTCAGCTGTATCGCTCGGTGCCGGAGTCGACGAAATGGCCAATTAAGGCGGACTGCGCTCGGCCTGAGACCATCAGCTATCTGAAGCGCCACGGGTTCAACATCGAGGGCGCTGAGAAATGGCCTGATAGCATCGAGGAGGGCATTAACTTTATTCGAAGCTTCGATAAGGTCGTTATCGACCCGCGGTGTGTGCACACAGCAGATGAATTCAGGCTTTACTCTTACAAAACGGATAGACTGACTGGTGAGGTTCTGCCGATCGTTTTAGACAAAAACAATCATTTGCATGACAGCATCAGGTATAGCCTATCAGACTACATAAAGGCACGAGGCTATGGCTTCAAAATCTCGGAAGACGAAACGCCCGACCTCTGGCTTTGAGGTCGCTGGAAACTACGACGGCACCGCGACGGTTGTCGACGCCATCCCGCAGGAAAAGGACATCCGCGAACTGCTCAAACCCGCACGGTCACTCGCAGGGTCGAAAGCGCACTATAAAAAACTTGATGGCGCTATGGATGCGGCTTTTTCGGGCGGCATCGTGCCTAAGTTCGAATGGTCTGCGGTCTCAAGCCTTGTCAGCTTCGTTGGCTACGGCGTTCTGCAACAGCTTTCGCAGGACGCGCTCATTCGTTTGTGCATTCAAACACGCACCGATGAGATGTTGCGGGCGTGGATTGAAATCAAGTGCGACGACAACAAGCGCAAGAAGGCACTAGAGGAAGAGATTGACCGGATCGGGTTACGCGATACGCTTTATAAGGCGCTGACGACCATGGGCATGATGGGCGGCGCCTTCCTGTTTATCGACACGGGTCACGCCAAGCCGGATGAAGTGCTTAACAAGACAGCACGCTCGACTGAGCTTAAAGACCGCGTATCGTTCCGCGTGATTGATCCGATCTTTACGACGCCGCAGAGCTTTAACGCGTCCGACCCGCTCAAAGAAGACTTTTACAAGCCCGCTGTGTTCTACATCATGGGCACGGCGGTGCATACGTCGCGCCTGATCCGCCTTGTTGAAAACGAGGTGCCGGACTTACTCAAGCCGTCGTATAACTTTTTCGGAATCGCTCAGACTCAGTTACTTTCGGACTACGTGACGCACTTTCGCAAGAACCGCGAGGAAGTGAATACGCTTCTAACAAAGTTCTCTACGAGTTTCATTAAAACCGATTTGGGCGCTCAGCTCTTTGCTCGCAAGTCGTGGCAACCAGTTAGCGACCGCGTGAAGTTCTTCGCGAAGTTCCGCGACAATAGCGGCGTGGGCCTCCTTGACAAGGACAAAGAGGACTTTGTACAGGTCAACACGCCGATTACCGGTCTGACTGACATCGTGCGCCAGTCGCTTGAGTTCGTCGTGTCGGTCAACCAAAGCGGCGTGGTAAAGACGCTCGGCCTGTCACCGTCGGGATTTAACGCCACGGGCGAGAGCGATATTAAGTTGCAGGCCGACTTAATCTCTACGCGGCAGGAAAAGATTTTGCGGCGCCCGCTTGATGAGATTCTGCGCATTCTGCAAATCAATCTTTTCGGCGACATTGATCCTAGTTTGAGCTTCGAATTCTGCTCGCTGGACGAAGACGACGAGCGCACGACGGCAGAGGTCAAGAAGATGATGGCCGACACGGCCGCCGTCTACCTTGACCGTGGAGTCCTCTCGGAGGACGAGGTCCGCGCGGCGTTGAGTAATGCCAAGGACCATCCGTATGGCGACCTTGAGGGTGAAGCCCCGGGGGCGCCTGAAGACCCGTTCGGCCAAATGAGTAGCACGAGCACGGAGGAGCGCGATGACATCGACAAGGCGGGCGCAGTCTACTGACGTACGCATACGAGCCGTGCGGCCTAATGCAGGGCTTCGGAAGGCGTACGCGGGGAAGCTGCGGGCGCTTGTGCGTCAGATGGCGCAAGACGTCGCCAAAGAACTTGAGGGGCTATATCGCAAGGTCGAACCGCAGATTGCGAAAGACGCACGGAGCGAGTCCCCTGCCGAGCGCTTGCAAAAGATCATTGATCGGATGCGCAAGAAGTGGGAAGAAAGCACGCGGGAATTTGCCGAAGACACGGCGGATTGGTTTGTCCGGAAGACGCGCGACCACGTCGACCGGGCGCAGAACTCAGCGCTACGGGCTTCGGGGTTTGAGGCGTTCGACCTGCGCTTTGACAAGGGGCAGATTTCGCAAGACGCTTTTGACGCACTTGTGAACGCCAACACGTCGCTCATTAAGTCCATCAGCTCTCGATACCTTCAGGAGGTCGAGGGGCTTGTAATGCGGGCCGTGACCGACGGGCGCGACGTGGCGGGGCTTAAGTCCGAGCTATCCAAGCGCTACGGCATCACACAGCGCCGGGCGGACTTCATTGCTCGCGATCAGTGCAATAAGGCGACCGAAGCCCTGTGCCGCGCGAATGATTTAGAGGTTGGTGTTGAGCAGGGCGAATGGATTCACGTTCCCGGCAAGCACACGAGCCGCGAGACACACCGGGCAATGGACGGCAAAAAGTTCGACCTAAAAAAAGGCCTGTACGACAGCGACGTTGGGCGTTACGTCCTCCCCGGGGTAGAACCCGGTTGCCAGTGTACGTATCGTCCACTACTGAGTAGAAAGCTATGGAAAAAGAACTCTTAGCGCTTGATGAAAAAGTTGTGATGGAGTCGGCGCGGACGCGCGACAAAAACGGCTTTTTGCAGGTCAAGACATCGAATTTAACACGCGACCACGTGGCGCCCTACTACGGGCGCGAGATTCCCGGCTGGGAAGAGCGGCAATTAGACCCTGACCGGATTTATTACGGCTGGCGTAATCCTGACGAGCTTAAGGCGGCACTATCGACATTCAACGGCGTGCCGCTTTTGATTGAGCACAAGTTCGATAGCGCGGAGCACCCTAACAAGGAGTTACGCGTCGGCACCGTTGGCACCAGCGCGAAGTGGGAGCCGCCATACATTACCAACGCGCTTAGCGTATGGGATGAAAAAGCAATTTCCGCGATTGAGGACGGCACACTGCGCGACCTCAGTTGCGGATACCGATATAAGCCCGATTTCACGCCCGGGGAGACTCCGGACGGGCTTGCCTATGACTTCGTGATGCGCGAGCTCGCTTGCAATCACGTGGCACTTGTTCACGAGGGTAGAGCTCCCTACTGCTATGTCTCTGACGAAAAACCTAGAGGGATCACCATGAGTGAAGAAACAAAGGTTGACGGGGCGTGCGATGACTTCACGGAGTTTGCACGCAAGACTATCGACGAGTCAGGCGTTGACCTGACGCCCGAGCAGAAGGACGCGCTTGTGCGAGCTTTTGCCGAATCTCACGCGAAGTTCGAAGAAAGCAAGGCCGACGAGGCCGAGCAGGAAACCGAAGGCACGCGAGACGAAGAGCCTGCCAAGCCCGAAGGCACTGAAGGCGCCGAAGACGCCGACGAACCGAAGGACGAGGCCAAGGCCGAAGACGAAGACGCGGGCGAAGCCAAGCCCGAAGGTGGCGCCATGGACGCGGCCATGATTGCCAAGACGGTGCGCGGGCAGTTGTCTGCTCAGTACCGCGCGGCGACCGATGTTAAGTCCGTGCTGGGCAACGTCGACCCGATGGCTTACGACAGCGCCGACGCGATCTATCTCGATGCCGTCAAGGCGATGGGCGTCAAGAACGTCCCCGCTAGCGCGGCCAAGCACGTCTTTGCCGCTTTGCAGTCGGTCAAGACCGCCGCCCCGAGCGGTGCGATGGATTCGGCGCCCAAGAGCGACGAAGATTTTTTGAAGCAGTTCATTCGATAAGGAGATGGGCAAATGGCTCTCCAGTCCAAAGTAAATGTGGGGCTTGCCCCCGCGATTGCGGGTATGCCCGCGAGCGTTGTCGAGACGCACTACACGGCGCAGACCTATCAGGCCGCCTCTGATTTGACGGTTGGTAATTTCTGCTTTGCAGACGCCACGACCCCCGGGACGAAGGTCAACAAGGCCGGTACCGGCATCCTGCGCGGCATCGTCGTTTACACCCGCCAGTACATCACGGGCGAAGTGACTGCTGATAATGCGATGGTCATTCCTAAAGGCGCCTTCGCGCAGATCGCTACGAACGGCAAGTTTTGGGTTGTTGCGCAGAATGCGCAGGCCAAGGTGGGCGATTACGTTCTTGCCTCTCAGACTGACGGTTCTGTCACGACGCAGACGGGGAACGCCAAGAAGGACGGCTACACGATGACGAATTTCGTCGTCGAGAATGTGCTGGGCACGGAAGCGAAGTCCCTTATTCTGATCAGCAACCAGCAGCCCAATGTCGTGCCCCCGATGGCCGCGGCTTAATCTTTTTTGAAAGGTGGATTTGAAATGGCACGAAGTGAAACCATGGAGCGCCTTGGCTTTGACCTGTGCAAAGGCAACGGGCGTTTTCTTCCGACTCAGAACGGCACTGCCGATATCGCGATGGACGCTGCTTTGCAGACCGTCGCCAACGTGCAGACCCCCGCTCTCTTTGCAACGTACTATAGCCCTGAGATTGTCGAAATCCTTCAGGCTCCCCGCAACTCTACGGAGATTTTCTCTGAAGAAAAGCGCGGCGACTGGAAGGACGTTCAGACCATGTTCCCGGCTGTCGAATACGTTGGTCAGACGACGGCATACAGCGACTACGGTCGCGGCCTGCTGTCTGAGGCCAACATTGAGCAGGTGACCCGCGAGACGTACAAGTTCCAGACCTTCATTCAGATCGGCGACTTGGAAGAAGATATCGCGACGGCTCAGAAGATCAATCTGCTTTCTGAAAAACAGCGCGCCGCGGCAACCGCGATCGAAATCGACGCCAACAATTACAACCTGTTTGGCGTGGCCGGTATGTCTATCTATGGCCTTCTGAACGACCCGGCACTGCCTGCCGCCCTGTCTCCCGCTACCGTCGACACAAAGACGGCATGGGCCGACAAGGACGCGAACGCGATTTATAACGACATTCTCGCAATGTTCAATCAGATCGCCGCCGCGTCCAATGGCTATGTGAGCTTTAACAGTAAGCTCAAACTGGTTGTGCCGCCGTCTATCATGGGTCAGCTCGCCAAGACGACGACCCTCGGCGTGGCGCCGGTTTTGCAGACCCTTAAAGGCTTCTTCCCGGGCCTTGAGATTATTTCTCTGCCGCAGTTGCAGGATGACTCGGGCGTTTGCAAAGCCATGCTGATCGCGACGGAAATCGCAGGACGCCCGACGGCTAAATTCGGCTTCCTTGAAAAGCTGAAGACCTATCCGGTTCTCGTCGAACACTCCTCCATGTCTCAGAAGTGGGCTTCGTCTACTACCGGCTGTCTGCTGTTCCGTCCGTTCGCAGTTGCGATCATGACGGGTATTCAGAAGGCGTAATGACAGAATCAATTTGACAGCGTTGTCAAATTGATAATGCCCCGGGGAGGGCTGACGCTCTCCCCGTTCAATATTTAAGGAAACACAAAAAATGGCCAATCAGGAAACTAAAGTGAAGCGCGCTCCGGGCGCTCCGAAAGTCAAGGTAATCAGCGAAGACGGCGCCACGGTGAGCGTCGGCAATACCGCTAAGACGTCGGATACGGTCACGATTCTTTTCCGCTCCCGCATCTCTCAGAAATTCACGCTGAGTAACGGCAAGAGCGTCACCATCAACGGCAACGGCGTATATCTCGCGAACGCCTCGGGCGGCGCACTGCCCGCCGGTGGTTACGGCGTGACGGTTGTCGACCGCGCTTTGTGGGAGCAGGTGAAGGCTGAACTCGGTCAAGCCTATGGCCCGTGGTTCGCATCCGGGCGCATCAAGGAAAAGAAGAGCGAGGCGCAGGGCTTAAATTTCGCGATTGACCACGCCGATGAGAAAACGGGTGATGACCCGATGCCTCAAAAGAATTTAACCAAGGAATAACGCAATGACTGCCGTCGTGTTCGATCCCGAGACCTTCCGCAAGGTATACCCCGCATTTAGCGACATCACGCGCTTTACTGATGAAATGTTAGAAGCGTGCTTTGATCAGGCGGTGGAACTGATCGGCAACGACGACGACAGCGCGATTCCTTACGATCCCGATGCACAGCCGCCCATTAAGACGCGGGCGGTTGTTCTCACCCTCTTGACCTGCCACATTGCCACGCAGTCATACATATGGGGCGACCAGCAGGCGGGGCCGTTGCAGACCGCGGGCGAAGGCTCCGTTAGTGCCGGGTTTGGCGGCATGGTCGACGCCTCTAACCCCGCGTGGTGGAACTCCACGAAGTGCGGCGCGCAAGCGTGGGTGATTCTTAAACGCTACGCACAAGGGCCGCTGTATTTTGGCATCCATCACATCTATATGGGTGGTTAAATGCGCGTCAAGGTCGTCTACTCAAAAGGCGGATTAAAAGAGCTGGCGAAGGCCGCTCATCAAGCCAAGCTAGAGGCCGTTGCGGGGGTGCTGCGGGGCGCCACAAATTCCGACACGGGCGCGAGCGTGGCCGCCTACGGGCTGGCGCTTGAATACGGCACATCAAAGATGCCTGCGCGTCCCTTCCTTCGGCAAACGGTCGAGGGCCACAAAACGGAATGGCGCGAACAGCTCGCCATGGGTGTGAAGCGCCGGGGCCTAAGACGAGCCGAGGAAGTCCTAGGCGTCGTCGGTCGCGTGATGCGTGCGGACATAATCGCAACGATTAAGCGCGGCGACTTTGTGCCGCTTTCACCCGAGACGATTGAAGCCAAGGAGCGCAAGCGCAGGGAGAACCCGGCGGCGCCCTTGATAGACACGACATCCCTCATCAGGTCGATTAGTAGCGAGGTTCGGAAGGTATGAATTTACACGCTGTGGTGCGGGGCGCGATAACCGCCGTTGCCCGCGATCTTCCCGCCGAGCTTTACACGATGACGGGTGAGCAGGAGCGCGGTGAGCGCGGCGACTTGCTACCCGTGTTCGCTGGCCCGGCGCAGGTGCTTGGCCAATGGCAGAGCATCAAGCCCGACGAGATCATAAAGACCGAGCGCATCAACGAGGCGACGACTGTTCGCAGGGTATACCTCCGCGCGACGGATGACGCTTCTTCGCGCCCGTGGGCGTCGTGGCGCCCGCTCGGCAGGTCCGGGGATTTACTCAAGGACGATCGCGGCGCCTATTGGCTTGTCGATGCCGTCATAGAAGATTTCACGCACGAAGGATGGGTATGCGTGCAGGCCGTTTTGCAGACGGTGCCGCCGCGCTTCAAAGTAAAGGAGCCAACCGATGGCGGCAGTTAAAGACATATCGCAGGCCGACATACTGAACGCGTGCATTAAGTTCTGCTACAACTTCGCGGCGCCGGAACTGCCCGACGAGATGCACGTCCTAGACGGCTTCGGCAACAATAGAACGCTCCCGAAGGACGGTAATGACTTCTGCATTGTTACCCCGATTCGTCAGACCCGAAGCGGCTCAAACATTGAGAGCTGGAAGCCTGACGGAGATGAGGTGATGGAGCTTGCCGAGTACGTCAATCTAGACATTCAGATAGACGTCTACTCAACGAACATATTCGACGCATTGGAGCGTGCGCAGACCTACGAAACTGTCGCGCGTTCTGATTTCGGCGTGCGGCACTTCTTAGCGTTCGGCATTGACTGTTTATTTGCCGATAGCGTTCAGAACCTGACCGCCGTAATGGATTCCAAACAGTACGTGAGCCGGTGGACTCTCGTTCTGCACTTGGGCTATTGGAAGCGCGTGAAACTCGCGCAGGATTTTTTCAAAACCGCAATTGTCGATGTGATAAACGTCGACACGAAATACAAACCATGAGGTAAAAAATGTCAATTCCAGCTGGTTATCTTGTCGCGATCACGCCGCGCACCATCAGCGCGGGCGCTTCCGATCTTGAAACGAACGGCATGGTGCTCACAAAGAGCGCACTGCTGCCAACCGGTGCCCCGGCCATTGCCTTCGCCTCGGCCTCCGCTGTGTCCGATTTCTTCGGTCCGGACTCCGACGAAGCTCGCTTTGCTCAGCAGTATTTCACGGGCCTGACGAATCAGCAGAAGGCGCCGACTGCGCTCGTTATCGGGCGCCGCATCAATGAAGATTGCGCCGCGTGGATTCGTGGTGCCCGTGTTTCCGCCGACTTAGCCGCATTCAAGGCCATTAAAGACGGCGCCATGAAGCTCACGATTGACGGCGCAGAAAAGACCGCCGCAACGGTTGATCTTTCTGAGGCCACGTCTCTCTCGGATGTTGCTTCGAAGATTGCGACGGCCCTGACCGGATGCACGGGCTCTTACGATTCGAACACGCAGACATTTACCTTCACTTCTTCGACGAAGGGCGCCACGTCTACCGTGGGTTATGCCTCGGCTGGTGCCGGTGGCACGGACCTGTCTGCGAAACTCAACCTGACGCAGGCGGCGGGCGCCGTCCTCTCGCAGGGCGCAACGGCTCAGACCGAAGCGGCTACGCTCGACGCCGTCCGCTCCGTTACGTCCAACTGGGCGCAGTTCACGACCCTGTGGGAAGTCACTGAAAAGGCCGAGGCCGAAGCCTATGCCGCGTGGGCCGATATCGAAGACGACTTTGTGTATGTCTTTTGGTCAAGCGACACGAAGATGACGAGCACCCTCACGCAGGAATCGACGATCGCTTACGCGATGAAGGGGCGCTATAACTGCACCTTCCCGATCTACGCTCAGGACTACGTGACGGCGGCTTTTGCCGTGGCCTACCCGGCTACGATCAAATGGGATGCCACGCAGGGCATGAAAGTCATCTTTGGCAAGACGGCTAGCGGCCTGACGCCGACGGTGACGACCGAGCAGGAAGCTCAGGCGCTTGACGCTCTCGCCGTCTCTTACATCGGCCAGTTTGCCACGCGCAATGATCAGTTCCAGTTCACGAATCGCGGCGCCCTTTGTAACCCGGCTATGTACGGGTTTTATGACACGCTGATTGGCTCGATTTGGCTTCGCTCCAAATTGCAGACCTCGATCATGAAGGGCTTCGCTACGGTCAACCGTGCGCCCTACAATGCGACGGGCTACACAATGCTCAAATCGTGGTGCCAAGACCCGATCACGCAGGCATTGAATGCGGGCGTCATTGACGCCGGTATCAGCCTTAGCGATAGTCAGAAGGCTCAGATCATGCAGGAAACCGGCAACGAAGAGGCACCGCGTGAACTGCAAAGCAAGGGATATTTCTTGCAGGTGCTCGATCCGGGCGCGTCCGTTCGCGCTCAGCGCGGCGCCCCTATCTCTCAGATTTATTATGCCTACAGCGGAAGTATCCAACGCGTTAGCCTGCCAGTATCCGCAGTCCTGTAAACGTCACATGGCCGCTTTTCGGAGCGGCCTTTTTTGGAGCATATAAATGCCGTTAAAAAATAAGACCTCAGCGAACGTAGTCGCATGGCTCAAAATTGAAAACGTCTGCCCGTCGGGCATTCAGCTGACGCAGTTCTCGACGGATGCCGGTATTGCCGCCGACGCCGTGCAGGAAGTGCAGGCGGATATGACGCTCGATGGCCATTTGGTCAAGGGCTACACGCCGAATCCCTATGTTGTCAATCTGACGCTTCAACCGACCGCGCCCGCGATCGCCTATCTGCGCGAGGCTCAGGCCCTGCAGAAGTCACTTAAAACGCCGCTTGGCGTCGAACTGACCGTGTACTACCCGGCGACAGACCGCACCTATCAGTTCGTCAACGGCGTCTTTACTCAGATGATGCCGATGCCTGCCGCCAACCGCGTGCAGGACCCGGTCACGGTGCAAATGACGTTTGAGGACTGCCAGTAATGCGCGAAGCCAAAACCATCACACTCCAAGACGGAGAGCGCAAATTTACGTTCTCGATTAAGCCAATGTCCGCCCTTAAGGCCGAACGTTGGCTTATCCGTGCCGCGTTCGCGCTGGGCGGCGGCCTGTCGTCTTTGACGAAAGACGCCGACGCGACCGAAATCGTTAAGGCGCTCTCTACCGTCGACTATGAGAAGGTTGCGCCGCTTTGGGATGAGCTACTTTCGTGCTGTGAGATCGTGCAGGGCGGGGCGACCATTCCGGTTGATGCCGACACGCTTGACGGGAAGATTGACTACCCAACGACCGTCTTTCTTTTGAAGGCGGCGGCAGTTCAGGCGAACTTCGGTTTTTTCGGCAAAGGCGGGTTCTCGAACTTCCTCTCCACGATGCGTGGCGTTCTGACCTCTTAAAAGTCAAAGGAACGTCGGCACTTGCGAATCTCCCGCCGGTTTGCGGTCGTGCCGTTTCCTCGCGGCTCGCGAGCCTGCGGGAGGTTCAAACCTATTACAGCCTGCGAGACGTCTATGACCTTGATGAGGTTTTGACGTTGCAGAACTACCATGAATGGCTTGCAAGCCGCAGGGATGATTGATGTCTGTCATTGACGAATTACTGATTTCCATCGGGCTTGACGCGAAGGAGTTTGCCAAGGGCGTCGATGCCGTTCGTGGGAAGGTCGAGAACTTTGCGACAAAGGCAAAGGAGCAATTTGAATCGGTCGGCACGCAGTCGAAAGACTCGGGCGCCGTTTCTGCGCTCTCTTTCTCGCGTGCTGGCGAACGCGTTAAAAAGCTCGGCGAAGCGTCGAAAGAAGCCGCTTCGGCTATCTCCGACTCATTCAAGGGCGCTGCCCCCGCCATCGAACTGGTGCGCTCAAAGCTCGGACTATTGGCCGCTACCTTCGGACTTGTGGCCGGTGGTGCGCAGACGTTCGGCAACTATGTCGATAAGTCGGAATCGCTCGCGAGGCTGTCGACACAGCTCGGTGTGTCGGTGCGCGAGCTTGATGCATTCGGGAAGGCCGCAGAGGCCGCCGGGGGTTCCGCCGAATCTATCTTTGCCTCGATGAAGACTTACTTTCAGCAGACCGGGCGACCGGCTGAGGAAGTCTTTCAGCTTGCGAGCAAAGTCGAGGGCATGAGTCGCGGGGCGGCTCAGCGCTTTTTGCAGGCGCAGGGGGTGGCGCTCGATGCTATTCCCATTTTCTTGCAAGGACAAAAGGCGCTCGATGCCTTAATGGCGAAGTACCGCAAGACGGCTTTTACCGCGCAGGACAGTCGGAACGCCCGCGCGTTCAAAGTCGCGTGGATGGATTTCAAGATTGCGGCGCAAGACGTCGGCAATGTATTCGTGCGGCTGGTGCTCCCGGGCGTCACAAGGTTGCTTGACGGCTTAAGCGCCCTCGTCGGAATTATCCGCGAGAACTCCCGCGCCTTCGCCCTGCTCGCGGTCGGATTCGGGCTTGTGTTTGGGCTTAAAAACCTGAATGCAATTAAGAACGCGATTCTTGCCGTGCGAACCTTTGGCGTGGCCATCAAGATGGCGGCCCTGCCGGTGACGGCAATCGCGGCAGGCATAGCGGCTCTGGTGCTCGCTATTGACGATCTGATTGGGTTCGCGCAAGGTGCCGACAGTCTTTTTGAGCGAATGCTTAAGAAGATGGGCGCCGGTGCCGCCGACATCGAAGAGTTGCGCGAGAGCTTGAAAACGCTCGGCGAGGGCTTTTCATGGCTGTGGGATAAGGTCAAGCCGCTTTTAGGCGGCGCCCTGACGCTTGTTTTTAAGGCCGTGTCGGTCGTTATTGTCGGGCTGGTTGCCGCCATTAACGGCCTTGTTATCGGCTTTAACACGCTTTGGCAGACGGCGAAAAAGGTCGGCAAGGGCATAGCCTCAGTCTTTACGGCTATTCCGGACGCGATCATTGAGGCGCTGAAAACGGCTTGGCAGACGCTCACAGGGTGGTTCGACAACGCCGCCGATCTCATTAAAAAGAAGATTGGCGAACCCATTAAGGGGCTATTTGGCGGCATCGGGAAATTCCTCGGCTTTAGCGGCGACAAGGCCGAAGAGGAAAAGAAGAACCAGCCAACGAGCACCCGCGAGCGTGAGATTGTCGTTGTGAAGCAGGCGGCATATAAGTCCGCCGCCCCCAACGTGGTCACCAACGCGAGCATGAATGTCGTGAACAACATCGAGACAAGAGACAACGCGCAGGCCATCAGCCGAGCCATCGGCGCCACGGTCACAGGCGGTTTCAACCGTCAGGCTGAACTTATTGGCCAATCGACGCGCGGCGTCAATTTGAAGTGAGGAACGGAATGGCTCAAGACTTTTCAACGTGGGCGATTCTCAACGCTTCTGATCGACCTGTTTGCGATTATGTCGGCATCGTGTCCTGCTCGCTAGCTGAGGCCGCCCGCGTGCTTACGGAGCCTTTAGAGGGCGGCAATCTTGCGGCCTATAACAAGGTGCAGGCACCGGATGCCGTGTCGCTATCGCTTGCGCTTGACGGCGATCCGGCGACGCAGACTCAGGCCCTCAATGCGCTTCGGAGTCTGAAGCAGGCCATTGGCACCGACTCGCTTTGTAAACTCGTGACGCCGTATTTCGTGGTCGAAAATCTCGCGCTTGAGACAATCAGCCAATCGCGATCGGTAACGCAAAACGCTAGTTCTCTGATCGTTGAGCTGGGCTTTATTACGATTCGAGCGGTGCAGACCGGCACGCGCAAAGTCGTATGGTCGCCGCAGAACCCGACGAGTGCGGACGAAGTGAGCGGCGGGAAGGTGCAACCGAAGACGCTTGCCGCAAAACTTGCCGAGGGCCTTTTATGAGCTGGATGCAAATTCCTCTGTCTGCCGTGCCGTTTCAAACGGTGAGCGCTGTCGTTAACGGGCAGAACTACCGCGTGACGGTACGCCAGAACGGGGCATTTATTTATACGTCGTTGATGGTTGACGGCGTGCGGGTGGTTGATAACGCGCTGGCGATTGCACGCGGGCGCGTGATCCCTTTCGCGCAGACCGTGGCCCGGACTATGCTTTACTGGGTTGACACGCAGGGCAACGACCGCCCGCAGTACGGCGGACTGGGCGATAGGTGGATTTTGGTCTACGAGGCGGCTAATGAGTAGCTACACGCAAAAGGTTATCCGCATCAGCATCACGATGGACGACGGCGGCGCAAGCGGCTCGCAGATGACGTTCACGCAGAACGCGATAGCCGTTCGGATTCAGAAGCAGGGGGCGCCCGAACTGCCGAAGGCGCAAGTTGCGATTTGGGGCCTGTCGCAGGATCAAATGACGCAGCTTACGATGCTGTCTTTTGATGCGCTATCGTTACGCCGGAACGTGCTTGAGATTGCCGCAGGCGAAGAAGGCCGAGAGCTAGCAGTTGTCTTTCAAGGCGAGATCATGAACGCGGCGCCGGACATGAATGCGGCACCGTCCCCGGTTATGCGCCTTGAGGCCATTTCAGCCGCCTATCCGAAGCTGATTCCATCGCCCCCTGTGGCGGTCAAGGGGGAGCAGACTGTTGATAGCCTGATGCAGGCTTTTGCGGGTGAGGCGGGACTGCAATACGAATCGGCAGGCATCACGTCGAGCCTGACGAACTGCACGATTAACGGCGACCCGATCACCAAAAGCAAATGGGTAGCCGACACAATCGGCGCCGATCTCGTTATAGACGATCAAAAGATGGTGCTGGTCGGCCCCGACAGTTCGCGCGGGGAGGCTGTGGCCATTGACGTCATCAACCCGCAGACGGGGGAAATCGGATATCCTAGCTTCGACTCGCTAGGCATTCGGGCGGTGTGCTTGTTTAATCCCGTCCTGATGGTCTGCGGATTGTGTCGTATCGAAAGCTCGATGCCTCGTGCCACGGGGGTTTGGAAAATATACAGCGTGACGCACGACATAGCCGCCAACCTGCCGAACGGAGGCGCGTGGCGAACAGAAATCGCAGGAACTTGGGTTGACAGATGACTGAGCTTAAAACTAATGCGCGGGTATCGTCCTTAGGGTCTGAACTCAATGCGCAGGAATTTTTCACGCGTTCAATCGTCAAACAGATGGTGAGTACCGCGATCCCTGTCCGCGTTGACGTGGTCGAGCGTGCCGCTGACGGTAGCGGCGCTCTGTACGTAGACGCCACGCCCCTTGTGTGTCAGACGGGTGCCGACGGCAATGTACTGGAGCCTGTGAGCATTCCGCACCTGCCTTATTTCAGGCTTCAACACGGCACCGCCGCCGTGGTTTGCGACCCGGTTGTTGGTGACATCGGGCTAGCGATTTTTGCTCAGCAGGACTGCTCCCGACTGACGGGCGGAAATACGCCTGTTGCGCCGGGCACCTTCCGATGCTTTGATATGTCCGACGGCTTTTATATTGGCGGGTTTTGGGGGCAGGTGCCGAAGACCTTTATTCACATCGAAGAGAAAGGGACGATTCACGTCGTCGCACCGAAGCAGCATCACTTAGAAAGTCCGACGGTAATCGTTGATTGCGAGACCGTCACGGTGAACGCCAAGGACTCGGCGACAGTCGTCACGAAGACCGCAAAAGTGAATGCATCGAGTTCGCTGACGGTTGACAGTCCACAAAGCACGTTCACAGGCAACGTCGCGATACAAAAGAATCTGACGGTCACGGGCCACATCTCCGGCACGTCCGGCATGAGCATTACGGGCGGCACCGGGGGCGCTACTGCTACCTTTCAGGGGTCGATTAAGGTTTCTGATGATGTTACGGCGAGCGGTATCAGCCTTAAGAGCCACGTGCATACAGGCGTGCACGGCGAAACGTCAGGACCGCATTAAGGGGACGAGATGCACACTCAGAAGACTTTGGGGCTTTCCACCGACTGGGACTTGCAGTTTGATGCTAATGGCAATTTGAAGATGCTTGACCAAGCAGAGGCGATCTGTCAGAACGTCAGCAACGAATGCCGGTTGTTCCTTCATGATGCATACTTTCGCTACGACGAGGGCATTGACTGGTTCACGGATCAGCTCAGCAGGCCCCTGCAAGTTGCGGTTGTCACCGACCGCCTGCGTCGGGCCGCGCTGAGTGTGCCGGGCGTGCTGGCGGTGACGGCGATTCACCTTGAAGTTTTGAACAAGAAAGAAAGAACCCTGCGCGGGACCATTGAAATCGAAACCGAGTACGGCCATGGCACAAGTTACATTTAATCAGAAAACGGGTGTAGTCGTTCCGTCGACGCGTGAGGTGCGCGAGGATTTGGCGAAGGCCGTGCAGGACGCGATGCCTGCCGCCGCCAACGGCGACCCTGTCAACGTCGATTCAACTTCGCCGCTCGGGCAGATTGTTGACCTGACGACGGCAGAGGTTGAGGCCAAAAATTCCGAGGTCGGATTCTTAGCGAATCAATACAATCCGGACGTCGCGCATGGCATCTTTCTCGACGCACTGGCGAACCTTTACGGGCTAGAGCGTAAAGTATCCGAACCGACGGTAGTCGTCTGCACGTGTACGGGCCTGCGCGGGACGGTGATTCCGTACGGGGCAATCGTCGAGGACGCGAACGGAAACAAACTGCGCCACATTGCTGTGGCGGGCGCCGCCATCGGAGACGCAGGCACGCTGGAAACAACCTTTGCGACGGTTGAGCACGGGCCGATTGAAATCGGCGCGGAAACCGTAACGAAGATCGTGACTGTTGTCGCGGGCTGGGATACGGTCAACAATGCCGCCGCAGGCGCCACGGGTCGAGACATTGAGCCGGATGGCGAATTGCGAAACCGCATGAAAGAGTCCTACGCGATGAACGCCAACGGCACTGTCGCGAACATTCAGGCCAATTTGTCGCAGCTCGAAGGCGTTCTCGATTGTATCGTTTTAGAGAACTACACGAACCTGAAAAAAACGCAGTACGCGCTAGAACTTGAGCCGCATTCCATTGCCGTGTGCATCGTTGGCGGCGAAGACGCGGACATTGCTCGCGTGATCTTTGAGCGTAAGTCCGGGGGGTGTGGGACGAACGGCGAGACGGAGGTTAAGCACGTCGACAAAGAGCACTTTAACGCCTTGTACACGTATCGCATCGTCCGCCCGACAGCAGTCGATTTCCGCGTAAATGTCGAATTTTTCAGTGCCGACATGAATGCCGAGGCGCAGACCGCCGTCAAGGAGGCCATTGTTAAAGACTTCCTAGGCGAGCTGAATAACTCGCGCGTGACTCTCGCGAGCACGGTTTACGCCTCTCGCTTTTATAAGTGCGTGCAGGCCGCCACGACGACGCCGGTCAAGGCCATTACGGTGGGACTGAACGAGGGCGCCTTAGGTGCCTCGGTTGAGGTGCCTGCGAACGAGTCGCCGACAATCTCGCCGGAAACGATCACGCTGACATTCGGAGGCTAGCTTATGAGCGATTCGCAGACTTGGCAGAACTTTGAATCCGCCGAAGACGTTCGCGAAATGGCCGATGTGACGAGTAGCGCGTCTGTGGCCATGCAAAGCCAGTATGCGCACGCCCCGCGCATGAATGCTGTCGGAAAGATTTTGCAAGACGAGATTGACGCGACGAATCAGCTCGACGATCTTTCGGCGCAGGTTGCCGACGTAGAGACGGCAAAAGGCATCTTTCTTGACTGGTGGGGCAAGCGCATCGGCATCGACCGCTATATTAAGGTCAAAGACGAATATGTCCGGTTCGATGACGACTATTTTCGTTTCCTGTTGTTGTATCGCGCGGTCTGCAACGTGTCGGATTCGACCTGCGCCACGATGAATCGAATGCTTTCCCTGCTCACGAGCACGCGCGTTTTTGTCGTGGACTACGGCGATATGTCGCTAAATTCTGTGGTCATCATCGGGAACATCACGGAGATACAGGCGCAGATTTTGCAGACGTACGGGCTATTGAATCGACCCGCAGGCGTGATGACCAATTTCCTTATCATCTATCCGGATGAGCAGATTTTTGGATTTGAAGGGTCTGACCTGTTGCCGTTCGATCAGGGCGTTTTCAATCCGGGCAGGACAATCAATGACTTCTAACGCCTCGCGCGTGCGAGGCTTTTTCATGGGCCACATATGAGCAATTATCCGCAGATACTTTTGGCGTCGGCCTTTGCGGCCGATGGGGACAAGACTATCCCTCCGGCTGACTCGCAGACGGCAGGCACAGGGCGTTTTTCGCAGGCGAAGGGCTGGACCGACGTCAACTCCAAGCCGATCGGCGAGGGCGGCATTCCGCCGAAGCGCGAGGACTTTAATGGGGCCTTTTACCTGCTCTCGCAGTTTCTCGTGTTTTATCAGCAGGGCGGCATCATGCAGTACACCGCCACGCTTGATTATGAGCCGGGAAACGAGGTCTTTAGCGCAGGCGTGAAATATCGCTGCCTCGTGGCCAACGGCCCGGGCACTGCCAAGGGCGTTGTCGCGCCCTCAGCTGATAAAACCGTATGGAGCAATCAGGATTTGCCCAGCGTCTTGGCCGGTCAGGTCACGCCGTTCTACAACTGTAAGTTAGGCGGTTCGGACGGCAGAAGGCTCGTCCCGTGGGGCAGTACCGATGCATATGAGTCTTACGTCATCTGCGACGGCGGCAGTGATGGCCGCGGCGGGAATGTGCCCAACCTCATCGACAAGTTTTTACTTCCGAGCAGTGTCACTGATGCTGGCAAGACCGGCGGCGGGTTGAGCCTTCAGGTGCCCGGGGTCACGGTTAACGGCACTGTTGGCGAAACGATTCTGACAGTTGATCAGATTCCATCGCACTCACACACCGGGTCTACGTCTGCGGCGGGAAGCCATGCGCACGGGCGGGGTACGATGAACATCACAGGCTCTTTCCAAATCGGAGCTTTCCCTCTGTTCACAACGAAGCAAACGGGGGCTTTTATTGGATCAGATATAGGGAGGGCCGACAACCATGGTCAAGATACATGGTCAAACGTCCCGACATCCACAAGTTTTGATGCCTCAAGATCATGGACAGGATACACGTCATACGACGGAACACACAGCCACAGCATGAATCTCAATAACACTGGCGGAGGCAAAGGGCACACGCACACAATCACCAGCTCTTCTGAGACGCAGACGCTCACGCTGGACCGCCCGCCGTTCTATCGTCTTGCCTATTTTGTGAAGTTGCCGGAGTAAATCATGGCATCAAAAAAATTTCGTTTTCATTACGTCAAGACGCCGACCGGCGCCATAAGCGGTCAGTCCGTCCTTACGCAGACAGAGGACGCGATTAACAACCTCGGCGACTATATGCTCGATGCTACGAGCGATGCGACCGAGGCGCTGAAAAAGGCGACTGAAGCGCTCGACACGGCAAATACGGCTAAGCAGAATTCGACTGAGGCGCTTGCTACTGCGAACTCTGCAAATAGCAAGGTCAACACCTTATCCGACACCGTAAACACGTTTGACGGGCGCATTAAAACGGCGGAAAGTAATGCCGCCAATGCCGTCACTACTTCGACAGAGGCGGCTAATAATGCCGCTCAGGCCGTCACTACCTCCAACACTGCGCTTAAGACGGCTCAGCAGGCAGTCACGACGGCCAATGACGCGAAGACGGCCGCTCAGCAGGCAAGCGCCGCGGCGACTCAAGCCGTCGGAACGGCCGATGCTGCGAACGCGACTGCGGCAGACGCGAAGCGAATTGCCCTGCAGGCCGTGACCGATACGGACGCCATCCGCGAAGAAATCAACCAGAACTTGGCCGTGATGACCGAGAAGGTCACAGAGGCCACGACGCAGGCGCAGAACTCCGCGGCCTCTGCTGGCGAATCGAAGGCCAGTAGTGACCTTTCGAAGCGCTGGGCGACATTGATGACGGGCGCCGTCGACGATGACGGCTATTCGTCAAAGTGGAATGCTCAGCTTGCGCAGGCGTGGGCTGTGAAGACTGACGGCAAGGTGACGGAAAACAACCTGCCCGATGGCGCTGAGATCGACTACTCTGCGAAGTACTACGCACAGCAGGCCGGGAGTTCAAATAGCGCGGCGAAGGCATCAGCCGATGCGGCCAAGGTTTCGCAGACTGCGGCGGCATCGAGCGCGGCGGCGGCGAAGACTTCACAGGACGCGGCCAAGGCTAGCGAGAACGCGGCCAAGGCTTCGCAGGATGCGGCGGCGGCCAGTGCGGCGGGGGCAAAGACGTCGGAGACAAATGCCCTCGCGTCTAAGAACGCGGCGGCCACGAGCGCAGGCGCGGCAAAGACATCAGAAACGAACGCCAAGACGTCTGAGAACAACGCGAAGAAGTCCGAGACTGCGGCGGCGGCTTCAAAGACCGCGGCGGCAGAAAGCGCATCGGCGGCGGCGGCATCAGCAGAAGCGGCGCAGGGCGCTCAGGATACAGTAGCAGCATCGGCCTCTGCGGCGGCGTCCAGTGCGGCGGCGGCGAAGACATCTGAGACGAAGGCCAAGACCTCTGAGAATAACGCCAAAGCATCTGAAACGAAGGCCAAAGCGTCGCAGGACGCGGCGGCGGTCAGTGCGACCGGGGCGCAGGGTTCTGCGACTGCGGCGGCTAGTTCTGCTTCTGCGGCTGATGCTTCGAAAACGGCGGCGGCAGGTAGCGCCTCTGCGGCGAAGACCTCAGCAGACGCGGCGAAGGTTTCGCAGAATGCGGCCAAGACTAGCGAAACGGCGGCGGCCAGTTCTGCGAGTGCGGCGGCAGGATCGAAGACCGCGGCGGCCACATCAGAAAAGAATGCCGCCAATTCTGCGACTGCGGCTAATGCGTCAAAGACTGCGGCGGCGGGAAGTGCGACTACTGCAAGCACGAAGGCCTCTGAGGCTTCTGCCTCTGCGCAAAAGGCAAAGGATTGGGCCTCGAAAGAGGACGGCCCTGTCGAGGGTTCTGGCGAAACGGCAAAGTATTCTGCGAAGTATTACGCCCAGCAAGCGAATCAGAGCAACAGCGTGAAGTACGTCGCGCAGACGCTGACGGCGGCGCAACAGACGCAGGCACGCGCTAATATTGGTGCTGGGTCTGCGGCTGACGTGACTTCGCAGGGCACGCGGCTGACGGCAGTCGAAAAGAAGGCGGCTGACAACGCAACGGCCATCACGAACCTTAGGGGCGATATCCCGACAAAGACGTCTCAGCTGACGAATGATTCAGGGTTCTTGACGACACAGCAACAGGCGGACTGGAATGCGACATCGGGGGTGACGGCGATCAAAAACAAGCCGACGATCCCGACAAAGACGTCCCAGCTCACGAATGATTCGGGTTATGTCAAGGCTACGAGCGGCACCACTGACCTGACGGCAGGAAGCTCCCCATTAGCGACTGGCGAGCTTTATTTGGTTTACGAATAAAAGGAGCAACAATGAAGAAGGTAGAAAAATACACCGGGGAAAAAACCTATATGTTCCCCAACGGCGCCTTGGCGACGAAGGACGCAGTGCTTGAGCAGTTTCCCGCCGCTTTGGCGTTCGTGCACTATGTAGAAACGGACGAAAACGGTGAGGTGATGTGGGCATTTCAGAATTTATCTGCTATGCGCACGATGTATAAGATCGACGCGGCACTTTCAGAATCTGAGGCCCTTGCGAAGATTGAAGAAATCATTAACACGGAACCGAAAGTGGATACGACGCCGTCGGCAGAAGAACGTATCGCGGCGGCACTTGAATATCAGAACCTTGCATCCATGGGAGACGTGGCATGACTTACGAGCTTGTGAAACGAAATTACGACAGAGGACTTTGGACGGCGCAGATGGTTCGCCTCGCTGTGAGAAAAGGCGTCATCACGAAGGAGCAATTCAAGGAAATCACGGGGCAGGACTATTGATATGACGAAAGCGTGCTATGTTGGCGTGGCCGGTAAGGCTCGCAAGGTCAAAAAAATCTACACCGGGGTCGCCAACAAGGCCCGCAAAGTCAAAAAAGCCTATGTTGGTGTGGGCGGGAAGGCGAGACCGTTTTTCTCGTCGGAAGAAGCAAAACTATCGTACTATGGGACAGTGACGCCGTTAAGCAAAGCAAGACCAATGTTAGCGGCTACAACCGTAGGAAATTACGGGTTGTTTGGCGGTGGCGGTGAAGACACTTACTTTTATTCAGCCGTGGTAGATGCCTACAGTACGGCATTAGTCCGTAGCACTCCGACAGCGTTAAGCGAAAGAAGGTACAATCTGGCGGCTACAACTGTAGGAAACTATGCGCTGTTTGGCGGAGGTTATGCTTTATTAGGTGGTGAAGGCGATCAGACTGGTACGGTAGATGCCTATAGTGCGGCATTAGTCCGTACCACTCCGACCGGGTTAGACGAAGTCCGGGAATCATTAGCCGCAACGACTGTGGGAATTTATGGGGTGTTTGGTGGCGGCTATGATTACGGCTCTGCTTCTTATAGAGTAGACGCCTATAGCGCGACATTAGTCCGTAGCACTCCAACAGCTCTGAGCCAA
>ERZ1034901.359-NODE-359-length-37045-cov-8.085104_pt1 | contig 37045 bp, 27 predicted proteins | sample MGYA00520628_ERZ1034901 | MGnify/ENA primary metagenome ERZ1034901 (study PRJEB33766, sample SAMN09781783) | gut metagenome | biome: gut microbiome | host: Homo sapiens | place: Madagascar | study: EMG produced TPA metagenomics assembly of the PRJNA485056 data set... | reverse complement strand
AGTATTGCCGTTTCAAGAAGAGCGGTATCAAGTATATCGACTACAAGGATCCTGAGTTCCTCAAGAAGTTCTTGAACGAGCAGGGCAAGATCCTTCCCCGTCGTATCACAGGAACATCTTTGAAGTATCAGCGTCGCGTGGCACAGGCTGTTAAGCGTGCTCGCCAGATTGCTTTGCTTCCTTACGTAACTGACTTGATGAAATAATTATTAAGGAGGAATAAGCAATGGAAATCATACTTAAAGAAGATATCATAGGACTGGGTTACAAGAACGACATCGTTAATGTAAAGAGTGGTTACGGACGTAACTACCTCATCCCCCAGGGTAAGGGTGTAATCGCATCTGAATCAGCAAAGAAGGTACTCGCAGAGAATCTCAAGCAGCAGGCTCACAAGCTCGCAGCCATCAAGGCTGAGGCTGAGAAGAAGGCTGAGGCTCTCAACGGCGTAGAGCTGGTTATCGAGACTAAGGTAAGCGCTACTGGCGTTACTTACGGTTCGGTTAACGCTAACGTTGTGGCTGACGAGCTCCAGAAGAAGGGCTTCGAGATTGACCGCAAGATCATCACCATGCGCGACATCAAGACCGTAGGTGAGTTCGAGGCTACCATCCACTTCCACAAGGAGGTTGAGGTGAAGCTCCCCATCAAGGTTGTTGCTGAGAACGCTAAGGTAGAGGCTCCCGCTGAGGAGGCTCCCAAGGCTGAGGAGACAGAGGCAACTGCAGAGTAATCAGCAGATATTCTCTATAACAATATAAAAAAAGTCGGACGGCGAAAGCTATCCGACTTTTTTTGTGCTTATGGGATTAATTACGCCAGGCAGGGCTTTGACAAAAACCTTTATCCACATATCCGATTATGGGCGCAAACCCTATCGGGTTTAAATAAAAGGCTTTACATTAGGTCTTACGAGAACAAGTTCTCGACAACCTAATGTAAAGCCTTTCATTTGTGCACAGCACGCGCCCACAATCGGAAAAACCAATAAAAACACAAGAACAGGAAGGATGTATAAAACTAAAAAAAACAAGGAACACAACAGTAATTAGCAATGCCCGCAGCTCCTACAGTTATAGCCTTTACTCCTGATTTCTTTAGTTTAACATACTCACAAGTAGGATGCACCGCCAGATTGTGTTTTGTTTGTTTTTCCTTTTATGGGCATAGTGATGCTTCGGCATCACTCATGATATCGTTTGTGTGATGGGTGTCGAGAGCTTGCTCTCGTAAATCCCATTACACAAATGATATTATGAACCCGAAGGGTATGCCAATAAAAGGCATGTGGAGAAAGGTTTTTATCAAAGCCCTGCCTACACATATAGCAACGAGCAGCTTAGAATTGCCTCAAGGCAGAGAGCAGCGCATTGTTGGCTGACTTGGAGCCTATGGTTATTCTCAGGTAGCCTTTCTGGAAGAGACCGTCGGCGGGACGGCAGACCACGATGCCACAACTGAAGAGAGCTTCGAAGACGGCGGGAGCGTTGCGGAAGCGGACGAGGAGGAAGTTGGAGGAGGACGGGCAGACCTGTTCGCAGAACGGCAGCTGCTCCAAGGCATGAGCCATGCGGGTGCGCTCAGCCACGACATTGCCCACCAAGCGGTCCATCTCGAAAGCGTCGGAGAAGACGCCGCACATCTTCGACTCGATGACCGGCGACAAGGCGTAAGACTCGCCCACGGCAAGCATGAGGCGCACGACGTCTGAGGAGGCGTAAAGCATTCCCACGTTCAGCGCATTAATGCCCCACGCAGCGTCCATCTGCTCAAGGACAATCAGATTAGGGAAACGCTGCAGAACCGAACACCAGGAAGGACTCTTCGAAAAACGCAGATAGGTCTCGTCCACCACAACCATCCCGTCGAACACGTCCAGCAAAGAAGCGATGGCGTTGACATCCAGGAGATTGCCAGTAGGGTCATTGGGCGAACACAGCCAGATGAGCTTCGTATGATTGTCGCAAGCGCCAAGCACCTTGTCAACGGACAGGGCGAAACGCTCGTCAAGCGCAGCCTCACGATATTCCACGCCACTGAGCTGAGCCATCTGACGATAGACGGCACGCGTGGGACCCGCAGCCACCACATTGTCCTCTCCGGGAACGCAGAAGCAACGATAACACAAATCCACCACACCCGCAAAGCTGTTGCAGGCAAAGACATTGCTGACATCCGTGCGCTTCAATGAAGCCAGCGCCCGACGCAGCGAAAGCGCCTGACGGTCAACATCATGATTGAACGGAAGGTCGTAAGGATTGGCGTTAGTGTCAAGGCGCAAGGCACCGGCCTTCGGCGCAGGCATATCGTCATCCGTCCCACCCTGCAAGAGGATGCGAAGATCAGGACGTACAAGTTGTTCAAAGTTCAGCATTTTTCGACGTTATTTACATATTATGGTAAAGCAAAATTAAGTTATTTATAGGAAATATGCAAGATTTGCAGTAATTTTGTAGCCACATTCAAAAAAACGATAAGCCAAAAGATGAAACTCCTACAATTAACATTCATCATACTCCTCATCCTCTCATGTTCGGAGAAGAAGCAAGCCGAATATACGCCGTGGGGCGAACTGATAACCGACTCCATCACGCCGCAGGCAGCAGGAGCGTACACCGTTCAGGACATCATAGGAAACGGCGAGATGATTATGCTGACCATGAGCGGTCCCGAATCTTACTACGACTATCACGGACGCGGAATGGGAACGCAGTACAGACTGTGCGAACGTCTGGCAGAGAAGCTCGGAGTGTCGCTGAGAGTGGACGTATGCAAGACGAAGGAGGAAATGATAAGCCGACTGAAGAACGGCGACGGAGACATCATCGCCTACCAGATAGCCACCAAGCAGGACGGCACCATCCCCTGCGGATACAGAACGGACTCGACGGCTTGGGCGGTCAGCAGCGACAATAAGGAACTGGCAGACTCGGTAAACAAATGGTACTCCCCCAGCCTACTGGCGGAAGTGAAGCGCGAGGAGAAGACGCAGCTGTCCGTGGCAAGCGTCCACCGACATGTCTATGCCCCGATGCTCAACTCAAGCCGCGGAGAGATATCGCAATACGACCACCTCTTCCAACGTTACGCCCCCATAGCAAGATGGGACTGGCGACTGATGGCAGCACAATGCTATCAGGAGTCGTGCTTCGACCCCAAGGCTTACTCATGGGCTGGCGCAAGAGGACTGATGCAGATTATGCCCGCAACGGCAGCTCACCTCGGACTGGCAGAGGACAAGATGTACGACCCGGAAGAAAACATCTATGCCGCAGCACGTTACATAGCCGAACTGAGCAAGCATTTCCAGGACGTACGCAACCCCATGGAACGTCAACTCTTCGTCCTCGCAAGCTATAACGGCGGCTACTTCCACATTCGCGACGCCATGCGACTGGCGGAGAAATACGGCAAGGACAAGCATCGCTGGGACGACGTGGTGCCCTTCATCCTCAACCTCCAGACACCACAATACTATAACGACCCCGTGGTGAAGTACGGATATATGAGAGGCACGGAAACCGTGGGCTACGTGGCACGCATCCGAGACAGATGGAGGCAGTATCGAGGCGTGGCAAGAAGCGGCAGCAGCTCGGCGTTCAGCTTCCCTGCGCCCGGAACAGACGCGCCACACAAAGCCACAAAGAAGCATAGGTTCAAGCTATAAGGGTTAACATGCGTTAAATTTTGTTTAACACATAGAGAAAGTCATATATAAATAAAAGAGGTGTAGAGAAAAATGTTTAACTTTGCAACTCGATTATTAATTCACATAAAGTCTAACTTTATTAATTTCATTTTTATTAATTCATTTTTATGTCAGATTTAAAGAACGTACAGCCATTGGCAGACTTCAATTGGGACGAGTTTGAAAACGGCAGTAGCTCAAACGTAAGCAAGCAGGAGCTCGAGCAGGCTTACGACGAAACACTCAACAAGGTATCAGAGCACCAGGTGGTAGAGGGTACCGTAATTTCTGTAGACAAGAAGGAAGTAATCGTTAACATCGGTTACAAGAGCGACGGTATCATCCCCGCTTCTGAGTTCCGTTACAACCCTGAGCTCAAGGTAGGCGACAAGGTAGAAGTTTACGTTGAGAACCAGGAGGACAAGAAGGGTCAGCTCGTACTCTCTCACAAGAAGGCACGTCTCAGCAAGAGCTGGGAGCGCGTTAACGCAGCCCTTGAGAACGAGGAGATCATCCAGGGTTACATCAAGTGCCGCACTAAGGGTGGCATGATTGTTGACGTATTCGGCATTGAGGCATTCCTCCCGGGAAGCCAGATCGACGTTCATCCTATACGCGACTACGACGTATTCGTCGGCAAGACAATGGAGTTCAAGGTTGTGAAGATCAACCAGGAGTTCCGCAACGTAGTAGTTTCACACAAGGCTCTTATCGAGGCTGAGCTCGAGGCTCAGAAGAAGGAGATCATCAGCAAGCTCGAGAAGGGTCAGATTCTTGAGGGTACCGTTAAGAACATCACATCATACGGCGTATTCGTTGACCTCGGTGGTGTTGACGGACTCATCCACATCACAGACCTCTCTTGGGGCCGCGTAAGCGATCCGCACGAGGTTGTAGCACTCGACCAGAAGATCAACGTCGTAATTCTCGACTTCGATGACGAGAAGAAGCGCATCGCTCTCGGTCTGAAGCAGCTCACTCCGCATCCTTGGGACGCTCTCGACGAGAACCTCAAGGTAGGCGACCACGTTAAGGGCAAGGTAGTCGTTATCGCTGATTACGGCGCATTCGTAGAGATCGCTCCGGGCGTTGAGGGTCTGATCCACGTTTCAGAGATGAGCTGGAGCCAGCACCTCCGTTCAGCACAGGAGTTCCTCCACGTAGGCGACGAGGTAGAGGCAGTTATCCTCACACTCGACCGTGCAGAGCGCAAGATGTCTCTCGGCATCAAGCAGCTTAAGGAAGATCCGTGGGAGGCTATCGAGGTTAAGTACCCGGTAGGCAGCAAGCACACAGCAAAGGTTCGCAACTTCACCAACTTCGGCATCTTCGTAGAGCTTGAGGAAGGCGTAGACGGCCTCATCCACATCTCTGACCTCTCTTGGACAAAGAAGGTAAAGCATCCTTCAGAGTTCACACAGGTAGGCGCAAGCATCGACGTTGTTGTCCTCGAAATCGACAAGGAGAACCGTCGTCTCAGCCTCGGTCACAAGCAGCTCGAGGAGAATCCTTGGGACAAGTACGAGGAGCTCTACACTCCGGGTTCTGTTCACACAGGTAAGATCACCGAGATGATGGACAAGGGCGCTGTCATCACTCTCAACGAGGGTGGCGAGGGCTTCGCTACACCGAAGCACCTTGTTAAGGAAGACGGCACACAGGCTCAGCTCGGCGAGGAGCTCGAGTTCAAGGTAATCGAGTTCGTTAAGGAGACAAAGCGCATCATCCTCTCACACAGCCGCACATTCGAGGCTGGCAAGGACGAGGTTAAGCCGGTTCGCAAGCACACAGCCAAGAAGGAGTCAGCTCCTGCAATCAACAACGTAGCAGCAAGCACCACACTCGGTGACATCGACGCTCTCGCTGAATTGAAGGCTAAGATGGAGAAGGGCGAGTAATCACAACCCCTGATCACAGCTAAATAAAATAAAAGGCAATCTTGGAACAAACATCCGGGATTGCCTTTTTTGTTTTATGTTAACATGAGTTAATCGTAAGAATTATTACATCCAAAACCGTTAGTTTCGGATAATTATTATTACCTTTGTAGCATAATTATTGAATAACAATAAAAACACATAAGCGTTTCGTTCCTGAAACGTTATTTTTTCACTATATATTTTTTTAATCTTCATGTATAGCATAGACGAATTATCAGCTAAAAATATTGCTGAGTTGCAAGACATTGCTCGCGAAGCAGGCATTGATTTCAATGACGAAACCGGTGCCCAAGACCTGATATATGCAATTCTTGACAAGCAGGCAGATATAGAAGGAAGCAAGAATCCTCTTGGTCCTAAACGTCGTCGAACAAGAATAGTTAAGAAAGACACAGACCGCGTATATACAGTCAACGGAAAGGAAGGCGAAAACTTTGACTTAAAGAAAAACAGGACTAACGAAGAGGACGCCCCCCAGACCACATTGTTCAAGGAAAACACAGACACGACCGACAACACAAACGAACTTTCGCTTGAAGAACAGTTGATGGCAATTCCGAAGCATAGAGGAAGAAAGTCGAAAAGAGAACTTGAACTGCTTTCTGCAATAGAGGAGTCGAGAAGGCTGAAAGAAAACGCGTCTGAAGCAACAGAAGACACAACAATTGCAAACGAAATGGACAGCACAAGCACAGACGAGGCTGAAGAACAGACAACAGCACCAGCAGAAACACCAGCAGACTTCATCCCTGAAGCCAACATGCACGCAGCAAACACAAAGACTGACAAACAGCATGAGCAGCTCCTTGCGCAGCTTCAGGCAAAGATAAACGCACACAACGAAAACGCGGAAGACCAGCGTGACGCCATCGCAAACGGAATTTGGGAAGGCGACCCGGGCAACGGCACAGACTTCATCACCGTAGTGGACCTGCCGATAGAAGACCAGGGAGCCGTACCGACGTACGACATGTTTGACAACGTGACGTCTTCGATGCCAGCAGACCAGCCCGTAATGATGCAGACGCAGACCACAGCTCCTGCTGTTCCGCAGTTCGACTTCACAGACATCATTTCTGCCAACGGCGTGCTGGAAGTAATGCCAGACGGTTATGGCTTCCTCCGTTCGAGCGACTATAACTATCTCTCTTCTCCGGACGACGTTTACGTATCGACACAGCAAATCAAGAACTACGGTCTGAAGACCGGTGACGTGGTGCAATGCCGCGTACGTCCGCCGCATGACGGAGAGAAATACTTCCCGCTGACAAGCATTGAGATGATTAACGGACGCGAGCCGAACGAAGTGCGCGACCGTATTGCCTTCGAGCACCTCACCCCACTCTTCCCGGACGAAAAGTTCTCGCTGTGCGGCGACAGAGCCACGACAAATCTCTCAACACGCATCGTTGACCTCTTCTCGCCAATCGGCAAGGGTCAGAGAGCACTCATCGTGGCACAGCCCAAGACCGGTAAGACCATCCTCATGAAGGACATCGCCAACGCCATCGCTGCCAACCACCCTGAGGCTTACCTCATGATGCTCCTCATTGACGAGCGCCCTGAGGAGGTGACGGACATGGCAAGAACCGTAAATGCGGAGGTAATCGCCTCTACGTTTGACGAGCCGGCAGAACGCCATGTCAAGATTGCAGGAATAGTACTGGAGAAGGCGAAGCGAATGGTGGAATGCGGACACGATGTCGTTATCTTCCTCGACTCAATCACACGTCTGGCACGTGCCTACAACACCGTGTCGCCGGCATCAGGCAAGGTGCTCACGGGCGGTGTGGACGCCAATGCCCTCCAGAAGCCCAAGCGCTTCTTCGGTGCAGCACGAAACATCGAAGGAGGCGGTTCGCTCACCATCATCGCAACAGCCCTTATCGACACAGGCTCGAAGATGGACGAGGTGATTTTCGAGGAATTCAAGGGAACCGGCAACATGGAACTCCAGCTCGACCGCTCGCTCTCTAACAAGCGCATCTTCCCGGCTGTCAACCTCGTGGCTTCAAGCACACGACGCGACGACCTGCTCCAGGACAAGACCACACTTGACCGTATGTGGATTCTTCGTAAGTTTATTTCAGACATGAACCCGATAGAAGCCATGAACTCCATCCATGACCGCATGAGCAAGACTCGCGATAATGACGAGTTCCTTCTGTCTATGAACGATTAAAATGGGACAATTCATTGAGGTAAAAGGCGCACGTGTCAACAACCTGAAGAATGTGAGCCTTAACATACCAAGAGATAAATTCATCGTAATAACCGGAGTCTCTGGCTCCGGTAAATCCTCGCTGGCTTTCGACACCTTGTATGCCGAAGGCCAGCGTCGTTATGTAGAATCGCTGTCTTCTTACGCCAGACAGTACTTGGGACGAATGAGCAAGCCGGAATGCGACACCATAAAGGGTCTGCCCCCTGCCATCGCCATCGAGCAGAAAGTAATCTCACGCAACCCGAGAAGTACGGTAGGCACAAGCACCGAAATCTACGAGTATCTGAAGCTCCTGTTCGCAAGAATAGGCCACACTTATTCGCCCATAAGCGGAGAAGAGGTGAAAGTGCACACCAATGAGGACATCATAGAGTGTGTAAGCAACTTCTCTGAGGGCACCAAGTTTGCCATCCTCGCCCCGCTGCAGCTGCCGGAGGGAAGAGCCCTCGACAAGCAACTGAGCATAGAGAACCAGCAGGGCTACTCCCGCATCTGGTATAAGAACGACTTCGTAAGGATTGACGATTTCCTCACGGACAAGGAAGCCGTGGAAAACGCCAAGCCAGACGAAATATACATTCTTATAGACCGTATGGCGGCAGGAGGTTCGAAGGCAAACATCTCACGACTCGCCGACTCCACCGAGACGGCTTTCTATGAAGGCAACGGCACGTGCCGCCTGATATTCTTCCCTTCCAAGATCACCTACGACTTCTCCACAGCCTACGAAGCAGACGGAATAAGCTTCGAGCAACCCAACGAGAACATGTTCGCATTCAACTCGCCGGCTGGTGCCTGCCCGGAATGTGAGGGCTTCGGAAAGATAATGGGAATAGACGAGAAGCTGGTCATCCCCAACACTTCGCTGAGCGTCTATGACGGCTGCGTGCAATGCTGGCACGGAGAGAAGATGGGAGTATGGAAGGAAGTGTTCTGCCGACAAGCCGCCAATGACAAGTTTCCCATTTTCGAGCCTTACTATAATCTCACCCGCCAGCAGAAGGACATGCTGTGGCACGGTCTGCCTTCCGAAAAGGGAAAGGAGAAAAGAGACCGCGTCTGCATCGACTCGTTCTTCAATATGGTGAAGGAGAACCAGTATAAGATTCAGTATCGCGTGATGCTAAGCAGATACAGAGGCAAGACAATTTGCCCGGTTTGCCACGGCACACGTCTGAAGAAAGAGGCCACGTGGGTGAAGATAGGCGGAATGAGCATCGTTGACCTTGTGGAAATGCCTGTCACTAACCTTAAGATGTGGTTTGACAATCTGCAGATCAGCGAGAACGAAGCCAAGATAGCCAAACGTCTCTTGGCAGAAATACGTAGCAGACTGCAGTTCCTGCTGGACGTGGGACTCGGATACCTAACGCTCAACCGAGCCTCGAACACTCTGAGTGGCGGCGAGAGCCAGCGCATCAACCTTACCACATCACTCGGCAGTTCGCTTGTCGGATCGCTCTACATTCTGGACGAGCCAAGCATCGGTCTGCACAGCAGAGATACGGACAGACTGATTCACGTGCTGCGCGAGTTGCAGCAGCTTCACAATACCGTGATTGTCGTGGAGCACGACGAAGAGATTATGCGAGCAGCCGACCACATCATAGACGTTGGTCCGGAAGCAGGAAGCGAGGGAGGCGAGATAGTCTTCGAAGGAAGTCTGGACGACGTGGAAAAGATGAAGGGCAAGGAAACCCTAAGCCATACCGTCCGATTCCTAAACGGAACGGAACGCATAGCCACGCCTTCGTCACGCCGCCAATGGAACCTTGCCATTGAGGTGAAGGGAGCGAGAATGAACAACCTTCGAGGAATAGACGTGAAGATTCCGCTGAACGTGCTGACCGTTGTTACTGGCGTGAGCGGTTCGGGCAAGTCGTCACTCATAAAGGGAATACTTTATCCTGCTCTGAAGAGACACCTTAACGAGGTGGCAGACCCACCGGGAGAATATTCTGCCTTAGGAGGCGACTGGCAGCAGGTGAAGCACGTGGAGTTCGTAGACCAGAACCCCATCGGCAAGAGCACACGCTCTAACCCTGCCACATACATAAAGGCTTACGACGCCATCAGACAACTCTTCGCTGACCAGCCTCTTGCCAAGCAGGAAGGATTTACGGCGCAGTATTTCTCATTCAACACGGAAGGAGGACGATGCGAGGAATGTAAGGGAGCCGGAGTGATTACCGTGGAAATGCAGTTTATGGCAGACTTGGTGCTCGAATGCGACTGCTGTCATGGCAAGCGATTCAAGAAGGACATTCTGGACGTATGCTTCCACGGCAAGAACATCAACGACGTTCTGAACATGACCGTAACGGAAGCCATAGCATTCTTCACGGAACACGGGCAGGACCTGATTGCCTCACGTCTGAAACCGCTTGAGGCAGTAGGACTGGGATACGTGAAGCTGGGACAAAGCTCTTCCACCCTATCAGGAGGAGAAAACCAACGTGTGAAGCTCGCCTACTTCATCGGTCAGGAGAAGCAAGCCCCAACGCTCTTCATCTTTGACGAGCCGACAACCGGACTTCACTTCCACGACATCCACAAGTTGATGGAATCGTTCAACTCGCTGATAGAGAAGGGTCACACCATCGTGGTGATTGAACACAACATGGACGTGATAAAATGCGGCGATTACGTCATCGACCTCGGACCGGATGGTGGCGACAAGGGTGGCAACATCGTTTGCTGCGGAACACCGGAGGAAATTGCAGGATGCGAAAAGAGCATCACCGGCAAGTATCTGAAGGAAAAGCTTGAAGAAACAATATAATAATAACGAAATAGAGGGTGTGTAAAAAAACAGCTTGTTTTTACACACCCTCTTAAGTTTTAGACAAGATGAAACACACCCGTTGGCAATTTTCGTCTTAACGGCTCTACGTCCACCTTAACCCCCACCTCTATGCCTGCGCTTTTCATCGTATCAACAACGCATGCATGGGCTATTTCGGGCTTGTTGTTTTCGTGGCTAAGATGGCAAAGCCACACATGGCGCAAGTTCTCCGTGTAGTTTTCCGTCAGGAGTTGAGCGCATTGCGTGTTGCTAAGATGACCTGTTCCGCATCTTATACGTTCCTGAAGATGAACGGGATAAGGACCGTTGGCAAGCATGTGCGAATCGTAATTTGCCTCGACAACAAGATAATTGGTGCGTCTTATCAAAGCCTTCATCTCCTCAGTAACATGACCGACGTCAGTAAGAATGGTGAAGACAACGCCCTGACAACTAATCTCGTAGCCCACATTGTCCGTGCTATCATGCGGAACGGCGAACGGCGTTACGTGGAACTCACCCACATTGAAAGGAACGTTCTTCTCTATAATCTTACGATTGTGCTTCATCAACTTACACTTCACACTATAGTTCTTGTCGATTCCCCCATGTACGGCAGCCGTGGTCCATACAGGAATGTCGAGCTTCTTGCTTAAAGAACCGACAGACTTGATGTGGTCAGCATGGTCGTGAGTGATAAGAATGTTCTTGAAACCGCTGAAGAAGTCGAGTCCATAATCATGAAAACTCTTCCTTAGCGACCTTATACCGACACCAATGTCAATAAGCAATCCGTCGGTTTCTGTAAAGAGGTAATAGCAGTTGCCGCTGCTACCACTCCCAAAAGATATAAAATCTAACATTTATATAATACTTGTAATTTTCGGAAATAGGAATGCAAAAGTATTAAAAACGCTGCAAAAGACCAAATTATAAATAGCAAATCCACTCACGTCAAGGAATAATAGCTTGCTTTCCTTCTCATAGTAGCATATTTTTCGTAATTTTGTATTGGCTAACAAAAATACGATTCACACAATCCGAAGAACAAGATGGACATAATAAAATCAAGGAAGACAACAGCGTACATTTTCGCTTGTATGGGGCTGTTCGTTTCATTATTGCTCTCGTGCAGCGATAAGGATGCTAACACCGCAGAAGAGCGTGCTTTGACTTTTGCACAAAACTACTTCAATCTGAGGTACAAGCAGTCATTAACGCTGTGTACGGAAAATGCCAAGAAGTGGATTGTCTTCAGAGCCACTAACATTACGCAAGAAGACGTGGACGTAATAAACGCTCAGACGGACACCGCAGAATGCGAAATAGATGACGTGGAGCTTAACGACGACGAAACAACTGCAGACGTAAAGATGACCATCAAGAACGTCCTGGTGTGCGACTCCATAGGAAAACGCGGCAGCATCAAGGAGAAAATCAAGAAGACACTAAAAATGAAGAAGGTGTCGGGAAACTGGTATGTGGACACGGAATGTCCTATATAAAAACAAAACGGAAACATAATAGAAACTTTTAAGAAAGCACATGATATCAATAGATAATCTGACAGTAGAATTTGGTGTTAAACCTCTCTTTAAAGATGTCAACTTCGTTGTCAACGACCGCGACAGGGTAGCTCTTGTAGGAAAAAACGGCGCAGGCAAGTCAACTATGTTGAAGATAATCTGCGGGCTGCAGCACCCCACAAGCGGAAACGTGGCAATTCCCTCGGACACAACGATTGGTTACCTTCCGCAGGTGATGATTCTTCAGGACAACACCACCGTGAAGGAAGAGGCACGCAAGGCGTTTGCCGACAACACGAAGATGAAGGAAAAGATTGACAGGCTGAACAAGGAGCTTGCCGAACGTACCGACTACGAAAGCGAGGAATACGCCAAGCTCGTGGAGAAATTCACTACAGAACACGACAGATACCAGATGCTTGGAGGCGACAATTATGAGGCTGAAATAGAACGTACACTTACCGGTCTCGGTTTTCTGCGCACCGACTTTGACCGTCCTACAAGCGAATTCAGCGGAGGATGGCGTATGCGTATAGAGCTGGCGAAGATTCTGCTCCGCCATCCCGACATCCTGCTTCTCGACGAGCCCACCAACCACCTTGACATTGAGAGTATAGGATGGTTGGAGAGATTTCTGCAGCAGAACGCCAAGGCTGTGGTGCTCGTCAGCCACGACCGCGCATTCATCAACAACGTCACCAACCGCACCATCGAAATAACCTGCGGAAGAGTGAACGACTATAAGGTGAAGTACGACGAATACATCAAACTGCGCGACGAAAGACGCGAACAGCAGATCAGAGCTTACGAGAATCAGCAGAAGGAAATAGCTGACATCAAGGACTTCATAGAGCGTTTCAGATATAAGCCGACAAAGGCTGTGCAGGTGCAAAGCCGAATAAAGCAACTGGAGAAGATTGTGCCCATCGAGATAGACGAGGTGGACACGTCTGCCATGCACCTCAAATTCCCGCCTTGCCTCCGCTCTGGCGACTACCCCATTATCTGCGAGGACGTGCGCAAGGACTACGGCGAGCACACAGTCTTCTCGGACGTGACGCTGACCATCAAGCGCGGCGAGAAGGTGGCTTTCGTGGGCAAGAACGGCGAGGGAAAGTCTACTCTCGTGAAGTGTATTATGAACGAGATTCCGTTTACGGGCAACCTGAAGGTTGGTCACAACGTGCAGATAGGCTACTTTGCACAGAACCAAGCGCAACTTTTAGACGGCGAACTGACGGTTTTCGAGACCATAGACAACGTGGCGAAGGGCGACATCCGTCTGAAAATAAAGAACATACTCGGTTCGTTTATGTTCGGAGGAGAAGCCATTGACAAGAAGGTGAAGGTGCTTAGCGGAGGCGAACGAAGCCGACTGGCTATGATAAAGCTGCTGCTTGAGCCCGTGAATCTCCTTATTCTCGACGAGCCAACCAACCACCTCGACATACCTTCAAAGGAAGTGCTGAAGGAGGCAATAAACGCTTTCGACGGAACAGCCATCATCGTGAGCCACGACCGTGAGTTCCTTGACGGACTGGTGACGAAGGTTTACGAGTTCGGCGGTGGTAAGGTAAGAGAACATTTGGGTGGAATTTACGACTATCTGAGACAGCACAACATCGAAAGTCTGGACCAGCTGGGCAATAACAACACCTCCCCCACTTCCACATCCGCAACCAACGACGTAGCAGCCAACGCCAAGACGGAAGACAAGCCTGCCAAGCAAAGCTATGCCGAACACAAGGAATGGCAGAAGAAAATCCGTAAGGCGGAGAAGAGCGTGAAGGAGTCGGAGGAGAGAATTGAGGCAATGGAAAACCACCTGAAAGAACTGGATGCACAGCTCTGCACGCCGGAAGGTGCCTCAGACATGAAGCTTGTGACGGAATACACCGAAATAAAGAAGCGCATGGACGAGGAAGAACTCATCTGGACACAGCTGTCGGAAGACCTGGAAAACCTCCAGAACCAGGATGCCTAACGTAAAAATAACGGACAACAGGAAAGGCATAATACAATAAAGGACGACACGGAGCGTTATAATAAATATGAGAATTAAAACAATAATATTCCAAATAATCTGCTTGCTTGTCACGGTCACGGCAAGCGCACAGACATTCACGCTCCAAGGACGCGTTACTGACGAGAATAACGACCCAATAGAATTTGCCTCTGTTTCGTGTCTGAAACAGGGCAAGATGACTATGACCTCATTAAAGGGAGAATACAGTATGCAGCTGCATTCGGCTGACTCTGTGGTTATTAAGTTCTCAATGATTGGATACAAAGCCAAGACACGCGTCCTTCGCCGTCCACGTGGAAAGCAGACTCTGCAAATAGTGCTTCACTCTGATGAGAACCAGTTGGGCGAAGTGACCGTAACCGGAAAGAAGATTGAGACGGGTCAGATGGAAGACATCAGCAAGGACCACCTGAAGTCGCTTCCGTCAGCCAGCGGCAATGCCGTGGAGGAACTCATACAGAGTCAGGCTGGTGTCTCAACTCATAGCGAACTTTCGTCACAGTATAACGTGCGAGGAGGATCGTTTGACGAGAACAGCGTCTACATCGACAACGTGGAAATTTATCGTCCGTTCCTCGTAAGAAGCGGTCAGCAGGAAGGCATTTCGGTCATCAATCCTGACATGGTGGAGAAAATCAGCTTCTCTACGGGAGGTTATGAAGCAAGATACGGCGACAAGATGTCTTCAGCATTGAACATCAAATATCGTAAACCCAAGAAGTTTGAGGCTACTGCTTCGGCAAGTATGCTCGGAGCAAGCGCATTCATTGGAGTTTCAAACAAGAAGGTTTCGTGGAGCAACGGCTTCAGATATAAGACCACAAAGCATCTTTTAGGTTCGATGGACACGAAGGGAGAATACAGCCCTACGTTCATCGACTATCAGACCTACCTTACATACACACCCAATAAGCGTTGGGAGATAAAGTTGCTCGGAAACATTTCGGACAACCACTACAACTTCACGCCGGAAGACCGTGAGACGAAATTCGGTACGATGGAGAATGTAAAGGCGTTCCAAGTTTATTTCGACGGACAGGAGAAGGACGTGTTCCGCACCTTCTTCGGTGCTGTAGGCATTACCCGCAACTTTGGTGAGAAGACATCGCTCTCGCTCATCGCTTCCGCATTCAACACAAGAGAGCAGGAAAAGTATGACATTCAGGGTCAGTACTGGCTCACACAGACTGAGACGAGCGAGAATCTTGGTGTAGGCACTTACTTTCAGCATGCCCGCAATTATCTTAAGGCTCATGTGGAAAGCGCAAAGCTGCTGTTCAAGACCAAATACAAAAAGCATGATATTGAGGGAGCGTTCACTTTCAAGAAAGAGAAGATAACGGAGAATTCCGTGGAATATGAGATGCGCGACTCCAGCAACTACAGCATACCGCACACAGGCAAGGACCTTTACATGATTTACAGCATGAGAGCCAAGAACGTGCTCGACGCCAACCGTATAGAGGCTTATGTTCAGGACGCTTTCCGCTTTACAAGCAACAACGAGAAGACGCTCTACACTCTTAACTACGGCGTAAGACTGAGCCATTGGAGCTATACGAAGGAGACCATTGTCAGCCCACGCGTCTCGCTTGGCATCATTCCTGCCTTCAACGAGAACATCACAATGAGATTCGCAACGGGCCTTTATTATCAGGCTCCTTTCTTTAAGGAGCTTAGAGACACCACCACGCAAAACGGCATCACTTACGCCTCGCTCAACAGCAAGGCAAAAAGCCAGAGATCCATACACTTCATCGCAGGTTTCGACTATCGTTTCCGCATGAACAACCGCTCGTTCAAGTTCACAGCAGAGGCTTACTATAAAGCTCTTGGCAACCTTGTGCCTTACAGCGTCAACAACGTGAAGGTGGTGTATTACGGCAGCAACGAGAGTAGCGGTCATGCTGCCGGCATCGACCTGAAGCTTTACGGCGAGTTCGTGCCGAGCACTGACTCTTGGTTGTCGCTATCGCTTATGAACACAAGCATGAAGCTTAATGGCAAGTCGATTCCTCTACCGACAGACCAGAGATACGCCATCAACATGTTCTTCACAGACTATTTCCCTGGAACAGACAGATGGAAGATGTCGCTTAAACTTGCTCTTGCTGACGGTCTGCCATTCTCGGCTCCGCATCAGGAACTGGAATCGAACGTATTCCGTGCTCCTGCTTACAAGAGAGCGGACATCGGACTGAGCTATCGTCTTCTGAACAATGAGGGCAAGCAAAGGAAGCACATTCAGTTGAGAAACGTATGGCTCGGAGCTGAATGCCTAAACCTGTTCGGCATAAACAACGTCAATTCATACTACTGGATTACGGACGTAACCGGCGGTCAATACGCTGTTCCGAATTACCTGACAGGCAGACAGATTAACTTTAGAGTAACAGTTGATTTCTAATCATAGATTTCTAACACGGATTTCCAATACAGCACAGAATGACACCTCTGAAACATTACCTCGCCATAGCCACAATATGCTTGAATGCAAACAACGTCATGGCGCAGAACAACGAAATAAAGTCAGAACAGATAGCCTCCCTGCAGGTTGTGGCTGGTACGGACTGGTTGGAAATGCCGGTCATCACGCTTGGTGGCGACAAGCCAATCAATATTTCATTTGACGATCTTACGCATGAAGGCCGGCGCTATGTTTATAGGCTTGACCATTGCGAAGCGGATTGGACCACGTCAACAGAACTCTTTGACAGCGACTATTGTGACGGCTTTGCTGACGGCAACACTATTGACAACAACGAGGAGTCGATAAACACCAACACTCTCTATACGCATTATTCGTTCCAGATTCCTAACGAAAAATGCCGGATAAAGAAAAGCGGCAACTATAGGGTTAATGTGTACGACGAGAATGAGGGCGACACGGTTTTCAGCGCTTGCTTCATGGTGGTGGAGCCGCTGATGGGCATTCAGATGTCGGTAACGTCAAACACAGACATCGACATAAACAAGAGTCATCAGCAAGTGGCGTTATCGCTCAACTATGGCAGCATCTCAATCTCAAATCCGGAACGCGAGATTCACGTGGCTGTATTGCAGAACGGCAGATGGGAAACAGTACGACGCGATATGCGCCAGCAATACACCACCCCTTACGGAATGAAATGGGAGCATAACAGGGATTTGATTTTCGACGGAGGTAACGAATACCATAAGTTCGAAGTTCTCGCCACCGATCATCCTACGTTAGGCATCGAGAATATCTGGTGGGAGAACAATGACTATCATGCCATGGTATGGACAGACCTCCCAAGACCAAGCTACGTTTACGACGAGGATGCCAATGGCGCTTTCTATATTCGCAACAGCGACAACATTGAGAACGACCGCATCTCTGAATATGTGAATGTGATGTTCAGACTGAAAGCTCCAAGACAACATGGAGATGTCTACGTAAATGGCGTGTGGACCAACGGAGAGTTTACGCCGAAATACGAAATGACATACAATGAAATAGCCCAACAATACGAGGCAGTAATAAAACTAAAACAGGGATATTACTCGTATCAATATCTGACAAAACGAGATGATGGCAGCATTGTTCCTGTTTCGTCTGAAGGAAATTTCTTTCAGACAGAGAACGAATACCAAGCTTTTGTGTATTGGCGACCAATAGGAGAAAGAACGGATCGCCTTGTAGGTTATTCTTCCGTTAGAACCAAATAAGAGATTCTAACGGAAGAATTTTATTATGTGTTATTTCTTTATTCGCTTAATAATCTTTCCGTCATACGTCACCACCAGTTCCACAATATAACTGATAGATGTCTCAGGAATAACAAGCACGGCATAGAAATGCATGCCTTCTTCATTGGCTTGATTGAACGTAATATCGCTCAACACTAACTGACGCAGGATGTCCGAAGGGATGTTCTTCTGAAAGTCCTGTTTGCGGAAGTCGCTTGAGAACAGGCGTCGTGCCCCGTTAAACACTCCCAGATTGACAATATTGTCATAATAGACATTGCCCACCTCCACTCCATCGTCATTGAACGTGGACTTCACCACCTTGTATGTTGTAGGATTCACCTGCACATAACAATGATACTTCTCCGCACCATGATAGAGAACGGTGTCTCGTTTGACAATCCTGTTCTGATTGACAGCCAAGAAAGTCTTGGGAGCAAACAAGTCTAAGTATGACTCATCGTCGGTTTTTACGAGCTTCACTCGTTCACCATTTTGGTTCACAAAGACAAAAAGATGAGGAGTCTGCTTCACAATATGGTATTTAACCGTATTGCCACCCACCACCACGAAAGAGTCTTTCTCCACTCTGAAATAGGCAGGCATACTCGTAGAATCAGGAAAAAAGACAGAGTCGCCCTTTATTCGGAAAGCGACGTCGTCTCCGTCATCATCAAGCCATATTCCTTGAAGATTCTTTTTTGCCTCAAGATTCTCCTGTACGACTTCTTCCTTCCTGTCATTGCCACGCTGTCCGCATGCCACAAAAAACAGGACAAGACCAATCAACAGGAAAAATACTGATTGTTTTCTTATCATATTCGATTAGGAAATTACACCAAGCCACAATCTGCCACTTAAAAACAGGCGTTAACCTATAAACGACAGAAGGCCTGTATGGACTTTGTTTTTCACATACAAAGGTAATAAAAAATCCCAATAAAACACAAACCAATAAATATAAATAAAAGACAAAAAGCATAAATACATTAAACCTGTAGATAACGAAGTCAATTTTTATACCAATATTTTTTGCGACTAAAAATAAAATGCTTATCTTTGTGGATTATGAGAGAAATAGAGAGACACATAGTACGATTACTGCTGGATAATGACTGCGTTATTGTCCCAGGCTTTGGTGGCTTCTTGGCGCACCGCATACCTGCTTCATACAATAAAGCAGAGGGAATCTTTCTGCCTCCATCAAGAACAATAGGCTTTAATCCAATGCTGACAATGAACGACTCATTGCTGGCACAGGCATACGCAAGCTGTTACGATATCAGCTACCCTGAAGCCCTGAAGCATATAGATAATGATGTTGCCATTCTTAAGCAGACCATTGAAGAAGAAGGTGAGCTGAATATCTGCGGATTGGGACGTATTGTGCTCAATCAAAGCGGAAGCTATGACTTCCATCCTGATCAGTCAGGATTCGTTTCACCAGACCTGTACGGACTGGACACATTCGAGATTACTCCTATGGCAGCAGAAGAAAGCATGGAAGAGCCTCAACAGGAACTTCCCAATACAGCTATTACTATGCAGCCTGTCATCAGCGAGCAACCGAAGTCTCAGCCTGTGGTACAGCAAGTTACAGAAGTGTCTGCCGAGACAAATACCACCTCAGAAACGCAACAGGAAGAGACTAAAGAGAAAGAGATTGCCATTCGCATTCCTATGCGCACGCTCAAACACATTGCAGCTGCTTGCATAGCAATCATAATCCTCCTTTCTGTTCCGTCTAAACTTGGCGACTCCAGCAAGAACTATACAAGCCATGGGGCTATTGACACAAGTTTCCTGTATGAAATGATGCCTAAGGAGATTACCAACGGTAAGCCAGAGAAGCTTAACACTATAGCTTCAAAAAAAGAAGCGGTCAAGGAAGTTGCAGAACCAACCGTAAAAGCAGAGGTAGAGATTACTAAAGACGAGAGCTATTTCACCATAGTGCTCGCAAGTCGCGTGGCTCGTAAGAATGCCGAAGAATATGCCAAGCTGCTCCAAAGCAAAGGCATTGACGCAGCTGTAACGTCTCAGGGAGGCACAAAGGTAACGTACAAGAAATTCAAGAATAAGGAAGAAGCCCAGAAAGCAATGCGAGTTCTTTCAGACAGGAAGGAATTTAATGGCTGCTGGATAACAGAAATCAAATAAAAAAGGATTCCATTACAAGAAAAGAATGAAAAGAGTAAGATGCCCCAAATGTGATAATTATATCACGTTTGACGAAAAGAAATACAAAGAAGGTCAGTCCTTGGTTTTTATGTGCCCACAATGCGGCAAGCAGTTTGGTATTCGCATCGGTACCAGCAAGCTACGCAACACACAAAAGGAAGACAATCCCGACGAGAATGCAGAGGACAGCCGCTACGGATATATCACAGTCATAGAAAACGTCTTCCATTACAAGCAGGTCATTCCCTTGAAGATGGGTGTCAATGTAATAGGACGTTATATGAAGAACAGCGGTGTGAATTGCGCCATAGAGACCAACGATCCAAGCATTGACATTAACCATTGCTCAATAACTGTAAGCAGGGGAAAGAACGGCAAGTTGAAATATGTTCTTAAAGACGGCCCCAGCTATACCGGCACATTCGTCGATAACGTCATACTCGGCGATAGAGAACAAAGAGTCATCAAGGACGGTACGCTGTTCACTATCGGAGCAACAAGCGTGATACTGCATACGCAGGACGAAAACGAGGAAAACAAATAATTAGAATTACAAACAAGCAAGCATAAAAATGCCGCTATTCCAACAATGTTGATTTGGAATAGCGGCATTTTAATTTTATACAAGCCTTACTTAAGTAAGCCATACCCTATCATTACTCGTCCTTAAACGAGAGTTTCTCAAGGCGACTCTTAAGCAATGGAGCCTGCGATTTTCTTATACTGAGTTGTATTTCACACGTATTATCATAAGTCTGATTGACGATTCGCGGCGACATATCCTTAATAATCTTCATCACGTCATTCATCATAACGTAAGGAAAATCGTACGTCACCACTTCCTCATCATACAGCTTTATGATCTCTGCGTTTGCTATTGCTTCAGCTGCTGCCGTGCGATAGGCAACAATAAGCCCACTCGTTCCAAGGTTAACACCACCATAATAACGCACGACGATAATCAATATGTCGGTCAGCTCATTCTTGTTTATCTGTCCGAGAATTGGTTTTCCGGCTGTACTGCTGGGTTCGCCGTCGTCATTGGCACGAAACTCTGTACGTTGAGCGCCAAGCATATAAGCCCAACACACATGTCGGGCATCATAATACTTCTTTCGATATTCTGAAACAATCTCCTTTATCTCTTCTTCTGTAGTTACATGAAAGGCAAAAGCGAGAAACTTGCTACGTTTCTCGCTATAGAAGCCTTCCGAGATATTATCCTTTATTGTGAAATACTCGTCAGTAATGTTCATTTTAAAATTATTATCAAGACAATTTGTGGATTACCAATCCTGATCTGAGCTTCGGCTCGAACCATGTAGCCTTAGGAGGCATAATCTTACCGCTGTCAGCTATGTCGATAATCTGCTTCATCGAAACAGGATACAACGCCAATGCTACACGCATCTCACCGCTGTCAACGCGACGCTTGAGTTCCTCGAGACCTCTAAGACCACCGACAAAGTCGATGCGCTTGTCAGAACGGAGGTCTGTGATGTTCAGAACCTTGTCAAGGATAAGACGGCTTGAGATGTCAACGTCAAGAACACCGATGGGATCAGAATCGTCAAATGTGCCGGGCTTAGCATTCAATGCATACCAATGCTTGTCAAGGTAGAGCGAGAACTCGTGCAGACGCTGCGGCTTATAGATAGCCTCACCCTTGTCTGTAACCTCGAAGTTCTCACGCAATGCGTCGAGGAACTGCTCAGAAGTAAGACCGTTAAGGTCCTTCACAACGCGGTTATAGTCGAGCACGGTAAGCTGTGAAGCCTGGAAGCAAACAGCCATGAAGTAGTTATACTCCTCGTCACCCTTATGGTTAGGATTGTTCTTAGCCTTCTCTGCACCTACCAAAGCAGCAGCAGCACTACGGTGATGGCCGTCAGCGATGTAGAGAGCTGGCATCTTAGCGAACTCCTCTGTGATGGTCTTTATGTCAGCATCGTCGGTAATAACCCAGAACTTATGGCCGAATCCGTCAATCGGAGAAACAAAGTCGTACTCAGGCTTACCAGCGGCATAGCGCATAATCAGCTCGTTGAGCACAGCATTGTCAGGATATGCGAAGAACACCGGCTCGATGTTAGCGTCATTAACGCGAACATGCTTCATGCGGTCTTCCTCCTTGTCGCGGCGTGTCAGCTCATGCTTCTTGATGGTGCCGTTCATATAGTCATTAACGAAAGCACCAACCACAAGACCATACTGTGTCTTGCCGTTCATGGTCTGAGCGTAGATATAGTAAGACTCCTTCTCGTCCTGACGAAGCCATCCCTTATCCTGGAACTTCTGGAAGTTCTTAGCAGCCTGCTCGTACACTCTGGGGTCGTACTCGCTTGTGCCCGGCTCAAAGTCGATTTCCGGCTTTATAATGTGGTAAAGGCTCTTTTCGTTATCGCCAGCCTCAGCTCTGGCCTCTTCGCTGTCGAGAACATCATAAGGACGTGAGGTGATTTCCTCAACCATATCTTTCGGAGGGCGTACACCTTTGAAAGGTTTAATTGTTGCCATACTCGTATGTCGTTTTTAAGAAATTGTGTAAGAATAGATTATTTGTTCACCTGGAATTTTGTGCATCCGTCTGCGAAGAAAGCATTAATCTGCTTAGCTGCAGCGATACCAGCATTGATGTTAGCCTCAGCAGTCTGAGCACCCATCTTCTTCGGTGTTGCGAAGTAGCGACCCTCGAACTTGCAGAATTCCTCGTGTGCGTCAGGCATGATGTCTGAAACATACTTCAGGTCTGTACGCTCCTCAAGCAACTTGAGAAGTTCCGGCTCATTGATAACTTCCTTACGGGCTGTGTTAACGAGGATACCACCCTTCTTCATCTTGCCAACGAGAGCAGCGTTGATGCTCTGCTTGGTCTCAGGAGTAGCAGGAATATGGAGCGAAACAACGTCGCAATTCTCGAACAGAGCGTCCTGTGAGTCAACAGCCTTAACGCCAGCAGCCTCAATAGCCTCCTTCGGGCAGAATGCGTCGTAAGCATAAACGTCCATACCGAAGCCCTTAGCGATGCGAGCTACGTTACGACCTACATTACCGAATGCGAGGATACCAAGCTTCTTGCCCAAAAGCTCCGAACCAGACTTGCCGTTATAGAAGTTGCGTACAGCGTATACCAACAGACCGAATACCAATTCTGCCACAGCGTTAGAGTTCTGTCCGGGAGTGTTCTCCACTACGACGTTCTTCTCTTTTGCGTAAGCGATGTCTATATTGTCAAAGCCAGCACCTGCACGAACGACAATCTTAAGAGCCTTAGCTGCGTCAAGCACCTCAGCAGTAACCTTGTCTGAGCGTACGATCATTGCCTCTACGTCAGCTACGGCGTCAAGAAGCTGCTGCTTTTCTGTATATTTCTCCAACAGAACCAGCTGATGTCCAGCACCTTCAACTTCTGCCTTAATGCCATTAACGGCTGCTGCTGCGAACGGTTTCTCTGTTGCTACTAATACTTTCATAATTTCTTTTGATTTAAGGAGTTAAACATTTTGGCGACGTTCATCATGGTCAATCAGATTATTATCAAGTCTTAAAACTATATTTCGACTTTTTTCAGTCGCCATTAAGGTTATTTAATTGCAGGAAGGAAATACACATTATATTATATACTATGTATTTCCTTCCTTTAGAGTGTTATTTTATTAATGCTGCTGCTCGAATTCCTTCATACATGCTACCAATGCCTCAACACCCTCGATGGTCTGAGCATTGTATGTACTTGCGCGGAAACCGCCAACTGAACGGTGGCCCTTGATGCCGACCATACCCTTAGAAGTAGCGAAGTCGAAGAACGGCTTCTCCAGCTCCTTGTACTCGTCGTTCATCACGAAGCAGATGTTCATGAGCGAGCGTGAATCCTCAGCTACTGTGCCACGGAACAACTTGTTGCGGTCGATTTCGTCGTAAACGATGCGAGCGCGCTCGATAGCTCTGCGGTCCATCTCCTGAACACCACCGTTAGCCTTGATCCAACGGAGAGTCTCAAGAGCGCAGTAGATAGGCACTACAGGAGGAGTATTGAACATTGAGCCCTTCTCTACGTGTGTACGATAGTCGAGCATTGTAGGAATCTGACGCTCAGCCTTGCCAAGAGCATCATCCTTAACGATTACGAGAGTAACACCTGCCATAGCGAGGTTCTTCTGAGCACCGGCGTAGATGCAGTCATACTTAGCAACGTCGATAGGACGGCTGAAGATATCAGAAGACATATCACCGATAAGTCTTACTGGAACCTCAGGCTCCTTGCGAATCTCTGTACCGTAGATAGTATTGTTGGTTGTTATATGCAGATAGTCGAGATCTGTCGGGCATGTCCAATCCTTCGGATAGAATGAATAGTTGGCGTCAGCAGATGAAGCCACCTCAACAACTTCGCCGAAGAGCTTAGCTTCCTTCATAGCCTTCTTAGCCCAAACACCACTGTTCAGGTAACCAGCCTTCTTGATAAGGAAGTTATAAGGAATCATGCAGAACTCGAGTGAAGCACCGCCACCCAGGAAGAGAACTGAATATCCCTCAGGAACCTCGAGGAGCTCCTTAATCAAGGCTACTGCCTCATCAACAACAGGCTGGAAATCCTTTGCTCTGTGGCTGATTTCAGCCAAAGAGAGTCCCGAACCGTTGAAATCCAAAATCTGACGAGCTGTGTTCTCTATCACTTCGCGCGGAAGGATAGACGGACCTGCATTAAAATTGTACTTCTTCATAAGAATGTCTATTAAGTTAATAATTTGTTCTTTGTTTGTTATTAGTTGTTGTTTCGCAAGCGAAATTACTACTTATTTTTGAAAAGTCCAAATAAAAAGCAAAAATTAATACATCTAATTTGATTTCGACTTTATAATGCTTACTCCATCTTACATTTTGTCAGCATTAAAAGCCTATATTCTCCCTATAATATCCCCCTTAAACAAGAAAATGCAAGTCGCAGCCACGTCAAGCGTCCGACCTGTCTGCAACCTACATTTATTATATAGAGGCTACGTTACGCCTCCTTTTATTTATCAGTTTCCTTGTTTGGGAGATGGAACTCGTACGACTTGTCGAACACCTGTCTTACCTTATTAATCTCAAGGAAGGTAGTTCCGCCAGAGTTGCCGAATCCGAAGCGACCGCTCAGATAGGCAATTTTGTCGTCAAGAGTGATATATCCCTTCTGTCTCAGCATGCGGAGAGCAGCCGTGAACATATAATTTGGCGATATCTTGTCCTTCTGGTGGATGGCGATGACACCGAAGCTCAGGTTCAGCCAACGCTGCGTCTTCTCATTATAGCAGATTGCAAGAATCGGGTTCGGTCCACGGAAGGCAGCAAGATGACGTACCGTCTCGCCCGTCAAACTGTCGGTGATGATACCGGCAACGCCAAGCTTGCGTGTAGCGTCGATGGCAGCGTGAGCCAAGAACTCCCTTTGCGAGCAGTTCTCGTTCATCGGCACCTCGTACTCTCCCATAGCGTTGCGGTCCTTCTCAGCCTGTTCGGCAATGGCGGCCATAGTCTTCACAGCCTCAAGCGGATACTTTCCGCTTGCCGTCTCGCCCGAGAGCATAAGGGCGTCCGTGTATGAATAGATGGCGTTGGCGATGTCAGTAACCTCGGCACGTGTAGGTCTCGGATTCTTTATCATCGTGTGGAGCATCTGAGTGGCTACGATGACCGGCTTCTTCTTCATCACACACTTTCTGATAATCTGACGCTGTATGCCGGGAATTCTTTCGATTGGCACCTCAATGCCGAGGTCGCCACGCGCAATCATCACGCCGTAAGAAGCATCGATGATCTCGTCGATGTTGTCCACGCCTTCCTGATTCTCTATCTTTGATATTATCTTGATGTCGCTATTATGCTCGTCCAGAATCTTCTGAATGGCAAGGACATCGTCTGCAGAGCGCACAAAAGAGTGAGCAATAAAGTCGATGTCTTCCTCTATTGCCAACAGAATGTTCTGATAGTCCTTCTCGGTCAAAGCAGGCAAAGCGATGTGTTCTCCCGGAACGTTCACACTCTTGTGTGCTCCAAGCACGCCGTCGTTCTGCACCTGAGCCACAATGGTCGGACCTTCTATGTCCATGACCTTCATGTCCAGTTCGCCGTCGTCGAAGAGAATGTCGTCACCTACCTTCACGTCCTTTGCAATATCGGGATAGCTAAGGTTCACGATGTCATGACTGGAGTCCATGTCCGGGCGTCCGAAAATCTTCACCACGTCTCCGGTCTTATACTCTATAGGCTGATCCACACCCGTCGTGCGGACCTCTGGACCTTTCGTATCTATCATCAATGCGATGTGCGGCGACACCGTTCTCACATTTTTTATTATAGTACGTATCCCGTCTGGAGTGGCATGGGCAGTATTCATGCGGACCACATTCATTCCAGCGAAAAACAACTGGCGAATGAAGTCGACGTCACACCTGCGGTCACTGATTGAAGCAACAATCTTTGTCTGTTTCATCTTACATTATCTTTATATGTGTTTTCTACTACAAAATTACGCATATTTATTGATATACACAACAGTAGCCCACCATTTTCGTACATCACTTTCTCCTTACCATAGGTCAGCCACACGGTCATGTGGGACGAATACCAGTTCGGTGGGTATTTTCACCCACTTCCTGTCCACAACAATCTTCAGTCGGCTGCCTCCTGTTTGTTTCAGAGTGTACGTACCCGCCTTGGCGTTAAAGGTAAGGACAGCGGTCAGATCTTCCGAACCATAGTCGTTCACGATGTCCAGCTTCACGCTGTTCTTGCCCGAATGTTTAAAGGATGTTATAAGCCACTTGCGGGAGTCACGCACGGCACCGAAATATCCTGGCACCACACCGAAGACGTCCTGTCCCGGCACACTCACTCCTTCACCGTCCAGACACAAGTCCAGATAGACCTGATATTCCTCGTTATATACATACGTATTAAACGCTGATTCGGCCTTGTCTGACTGCGCCATGATTCCTAAAGCCATGACAGCAAACACCAGCAATAACAATAATCTTTTCATAACTATACGTGATTTAAATCAATATTTTTCCAAACTGCGCAATTATTATATATAAATGCGTTTTTGCTTTATCTCTCTGCAAATGTAACAATTTACATCAAGAATAGTTAGAAAAAAACAAAAAAGGTATTGAAATAATTTGTCTTTCTCATTTAAAATACTATATTTGCAGTGAATATTTAACTTTTTTATGAAAAAAGAGAGATTATTTCCAGACTACATTTTTGAATCAAGTTGGGAAGTATGCAATAAAGTAGGCGGCATCTACGCCGTTTTGTCGACAAGAGCCAAGACTCTTAAGGAGAAACTTGGTGACCGTCTTATCTTCATTGGTCCTGACTGTTGGGGTGAAAAAACATGTCCTTACTTCGAGGAGGACAAGTCTTTGTTTTCGGAATGGCAAGTACAAGCTGCAAAAGAAGGCATTAACGTCAAGACAGGACGCTGGGCCATACCAGGCAGTCCCGTCGCAATATTGGTGGACTTCAATGCCTTTTATCCGCAAAAAGACACCATATACACTCAGCTTTGGAACAAGTTCCATGTGGACAGCCTTCACGCCTATGGCGATTACGACGAGGCTTCCATGTTCGCTTATGCCGCTGCACGTGTCGTTGAGAGTTTCTACAACCACGTCATAGCCAAGCATAAGCCGGCAGCCAAGGTCGTATACCACGGCAATGAATGGATGACAGGACTGGGTGTGCTATACATACATGACCGCCTGCCGCAGGTGGCAACCATCTTCACCACTCACGCAACAAGCATCGGTCGTAGCATCGCCGGCAACAACAAGCCGCTCTACGACTATCTCGAGGCATACAACGGCGACCAGATGGCTGACGAGCTCAACATGCAGAGCAAGCAGTCCATCGAGAAGCAGACAGCCGCTTACGTCGACTGTTTCACCACCGTTAGCGACATCACAGCCCGCGAGTGTGCCGAACTGTTGGACAAGCCCGTTGACGTGGTGCTTCCCAATGGCTTCGAGGACGACTTTGTGCCGCAGGGCAAGGAGTTCGACCGTAAGCGCACGGCAGCACGCCGTCGTCTGCTCGACATAACACGCGCCCTCACCGGCGACACCGTATCAGACGACGCTGTGATTATTTCTACAAGCGGACGCTATGAGTGGCGCAACAAGGGCATCGATGTCTTCATCGAGGCTGTCAACCGCCTCCGTCTTTCTGCAGACCAGCTCAATAAGGAAGTGGTGGCATTCATCGAAGTGCCGGCATGGGTAAACTGCCCGCGCGAAGACCTTGCAGAGCGACTCGCAAAGATGGCTGAGGGCGAGACCTTCGACACTCCGCTCGACACTCCCGTCATCACACATTGGCTCAACGAGCAGCAGAACGACCGTGCCCTTGGCATGATGAACTGGCTCGGTATGCACAACGCTAAGGGAGAGAAGGTGAAGCTCATATTCATTCCTTGCTATCTTACCGGCGATGACGGCATCGTGAACCTCTCTTACTTCGATGTCATCCTCGGCAACGACCTTTGTGTCTATCCATCATATTACGAGCCGTGGGGTTACACACCGCTTGAGGCAGTAGCCTTCAAGGTGCCGTGCATCACCACCGACCTTGCAGGATTCGGACTCTGGGCGCACAACGAGGCAGGCGGACACATCACTCTCGACAAGGGTGTGGAGGTCATCCATCGTACCGACTACAACTACAACGAGGTGGCTGACGACATCCGCGATACAGTCATCAAGTATGCTAATGCCACAAAGCAGAAGCAGGGCAGAATACGCAACAACGCTCGCGCTCTCTCGCAGAAGGCATTGTGGAGCCAGTTTATCGAGTACTATTACGAGGCTTACGACTTCGCCCTTAACAAGGCAGAACAGAGAATCGCAAAAACAAAGTAAAAAAGAAACAAAAGTTGAATTAAAACCATATCACAAATTTTATGAAAATCAAAGCAGACTATGCTAACGCTCCTCAGTGGAAGGAGGTTACAATCAAGTCAACACTTCCCGAAGAGCTGAAGTGTCTTGACGAGCTCGCACACAACATGTGGTGGGCATGGAACTACGAGGCACGTGAGTTGTGGAAGAGCCTTGACAAGGATCTCTACGAAGAGGTTGGTCACAACCCCGTAATGCTTCTCGACCGTCTCAGCTATGAGCGCAAAGAGGCCATCGTTAAGGACAAGACCATCATGGAGCGCGTCAAGTCAGTATACAAGCTGTTCCGCGACTATATGGACGTCGAGCCGGACGCAACTCGTCCCTCTGTTGCCTACTTCTGCATGGAGTACGGTATCAACCAGGTGGTTAAGATCTATTCTGGCGGTCTCGGTATGCTCGCCGGTGACTACATGAAGGAGGCTTCTGACTCTAACGTCAACATGTGTGGCGTAGGCTTCCTCTATCGTTACGGCTATTTCAAGCAGACTCTCTCTATGGACGGTCAGCAGATTGCTCAGTACGATGCACAGAACTTCAGCTCTCTTCCCGTAGAGCGCGTGCTCGACGAGAACGGTCAGCCGCTCGTAGTTGACGTTCCTTACATGAACTATCAGGTTCACGCTTATGTATGGGTGATGAACGTCGGCCGCATCAAGCTCTACCTCCTCGATACTGACAACGAGATGAACTCTGAGTTCGACAAGCCTATCACACACGCCCTCTACGGTGGCGACAACGAGAACCGTCTCAAGCAGGAGATTCTTCTCGGTATCGGTGGTATGCTCACTCTCAAGAAGCTCGGCATCAAGAAGGACGTTTATCATTGCAACGAGGGCCACGCAGCTCTCTGCAACCTCCAGCGTCTCATCGACTACATCAAGGAAGGTCTGTCATTCAACGAGGCTCTCGAGCTTGTTCGTGCATCTTCACTCTATACCGTACACACTCCCGTACCCGCAGGTCACGACTACTTCGACGAGTCGCTCTTCGGCAAGTACATGGGTGGCTATCCCAACATGCTCGGCATCACATGGGACGAGTTCATCGGTATGGGCCGCACCAATCCTGATGACCACTCAGAGCGTTTCTGTATGTCAACATTCGCTTGCAACACCTGTCAGGAGGTTAACGGCGTAAGTAAGCTCCACGGTTGGGTTAGCCAGCGCATGTTCGCTCCCATCTGGAAGGGTTACTATCCTGAGGAGAGCCACGTAGGTTATGTTACCAACGGTGTTCACTTCCCCACATGGACAGCAACAGAATGGCGCAAGCTCTACGCTAAGTACTTCGACAAGAACTACATCTACGACCAGAGCAACGAAAGCCTCTGGCACGCTATATATAATGTACCCGACGCTGAGATCTGGGAGACACGTATGGCTCTCAAGAAGAAGCTCGTCGACTACATCCGCGAGAAGTTCGCTGCCACATGGCTCAAGAACCAGGGCGATCCTTCACGTGTGGTTACTCTCCTCGAGAGCATCACACCTAACGCCCTCTACATCGGCTTCTGCCGTCGCTTCGCCACATACAAGCGTGCTCACCTCCTCTTCACCGACCTGGAGCGTCTCTCTAAGATCGTGAACAACCCGGAGCGTCCGGTTAAGTTCATCTTCTCTGGTAAGGCTCACCCGGCTGACGGTGCAGGTCAGGGTCTTATCAAGCGCATCTTCGAAATCAGCCAGCGTCCTGAGTTTCTCGGCAAGATCATCTTCCTAGAGGACTACGACATGCAGCTCGCACGCCGCCTCGTTTCTGGTGTAGACATCTGGATGAACACTCCAACTCGTCCTCTCGAGGCTTCTGGTACATCAGGCGAGAAGGCTGAGATGAACGGTGTTGTCAACCTCTCCGTACTTGACGGATGGTGGGTTGAGGGCTACCGCGAGGGTGCCGGCTGGGCTCTCAAGCAGGAGCGCACATACCAGAACCAGGGCTATCAGGATCAGCTCGACGCAGCTACCATCTACTCGCTCCTCGAGAACGAGATTCTGCCGCTCTACTACAACCGCAACGCCCAGGGCTTCAGCGAGGGCTGGATCAAGACCATCAAGAACTCTATCGCCACTATCGCTCCTCATTACACAATGAAGCGTCAGCTTGACGATTACTATGACAAGTTCTACATCAAGGAGGCTGCCAACTTCAAGAAGCTCTCTGCTAACAACAACAAGCTCGCTAAGGAGCTGGCTGCTTGGAAGGAGACTGTCGCTCAGCGTTGGGACTCTATCCGCGTGGTAAGCAAGGACGACTCAGTTCTCTATGGTGCAGAGACCGGCAAGAAGTACACACTCCGCTACGTCATCGACGAGCAGGGTCTGAACGATGCAGTAGGTCTGGAGCTTATTTCTATCAAGACTGACAAGAACGGCGAGGAGCACATCTTCTCTAAGCGCGAGTTCACTATGGTTGGTCGCGAGGGCAACAACTACACATTCGAGGCTACATTCGAGCCTAACGTTGCCGGCGCATTCAAGAGCTGCGTACGTATGTATCCGAAGAACGAGAACCTCGTTTACCGCGAGGACTTCTGCTACGTTAAGTGGCTCGACTAATGTCTGACGTTCCTAACATAACATATAAATAGAAAGAAAATCCTAAAGACTCATGCTGTCGGCATGGGGCTTTGGGATTTTTTTGTTTAAACCATAACCTTAAAAAGAAAAGCAATATGAAGTTTATCGGAATCATTCCCGCCAGATATGCGTCATCACGTTTCCCGGGAAAACCTCTTGCCGTACTTGGCGGCAAGTATGTCATACAGCGTGTGTATGAGACGGTCAGCAGCGTGCTCGACGAGGCTTACGTTGCCACCGACGACCAGCGCATTTTCGATGCTGTAATAGCTTTCGGCGGAAAAGCCGTCATGACAAGAACAGACCATAAGAGTGGTACGGACCGCATAGAGGAAGCAGCAGAAAAGCTTGCTACGGACGCTGACGTGATAGTGAACATCCAGGGTGACGAGCCTTTCATCCAACCGTCGCAGATACAGACCATCTGCCATTGCTTCGACGATGCCTCTACACAGATAGCCACCATCGGCAAGCCTTTCGACACCATAGAAGCAGCGGAGAATCCCAACTCACCGAAGATAGTGCTCGACAACAATGGCTACGCCATGTATTTCTCGCGCTCTGTCATCCCCTTCGTAAGAGGCATCGAAAAGAAAGAGTGGCTGCAGCACTATCCCTTCCTCAAGCACCTCGGCGTCTATGCCTATCGCCGCGAAGTGCTTAAGGAGATAACCCTCTTACCCCAGTCGTCGCTCGAGAAAGCCGAAAGCTTAGAGCAGCTCCGCTGGTTGCAGAACGGCTACAGAATAAAGGTTGGATACACCGACGTCGAGACTGTCGGAATTGACACTCCCGAAGACCTGCAAAGAGCTGAAGAATACCTGAAAGAGAATTAGGAGTTTTGAATTGTGAGTTTTGAATTGTGTGCTACGCGCATTAGGAATTATCCATTTTTGAATTAAAATCCTAACTGAATAATTCAAAATCGCCGTAGGCGACAATTCAAAACTCAAAACTCTCAACCCTTTGGCTCTGCAGCCATTGCGCTCTCCTCTTCCGGCAGTTTATAGCGTTTGACGACACTATGGTCTTCCAGGTAAATGCGGTTAAGGGTGAAAGCCAGGGCTTCCAGGGTCTTTTCTCTTACAGAAGGTTTCAGCTGGCATTCCCAAACCGTTATGCAATGCCAACCCATCTCTGCAAGCTTGCGCTGTTCCTCCAAGTCACGGTTACGATTGCGCTCAATCTTTGCTCTCCAGAAACCCACATTTGTCTTTGGAAGCACATAATACTTACAGCCTTCATGCCCGTGCCAGAAACAACCGTTTACAAAGACTACCGAGCGATACTTGCGCAGCACTATATCAGGATGACCAGGAAGACGAGGATGGTTAAGCCGATAGCGAAAGCCCCGGCTGAAAAGATACTTCCTAACCAGTATCTCCGGCTTCGTACCCTTTCCTCGTATTGACGCCATACAATGATGGCGTTGCTCCTTAGTCAGTTTGTCCATACTTACATCGTTTTAAGCTTCCCTATCACTTCTTCATCCGCCGGCAACCACTTCACCAAGCCGAACTCTTCCTTTGTAAGCCATCGTGCCGCCTCATGTTCCAACAGTGTAAGGCTTCCGTCCACAACTCGGCAAAGATAGCAATGCATAGTAAGATGAAACTTCGGGTAATCATACTCTACGGTCGTGAGAAACTCGCCAACCGAAATGTCTGTCGCCAATTCTTCACGAATCTCCCTACAAAGCGCCTCTTCTTGACTCTCTTCCGCTTCCATCTTACCGCCAGGGAACTCCCACCAGTCTTTCCACTCGCCATAACCTCTCTGAGTGGCAAAAAACTTGCAGCCATCGCATATGACAGCAGCAACAACTTCAATACGCTTTCTTATTCCCATTTTCTTACACTGCATTTAAGAAACGTGGCAGAATGGGCTGATGCATCTGCCAGTTGATTTTCATAGGTTTGTCACCCTTTGAACTAATATAGTCTACCAAGCCGAAACAAATGAATGGGCAAGTATTGCCGAAACCATCCTTTTTATTTTCTCGGACAAAGAGCAGGAATTTCTTGCCATTCTCCTTTTGTCTGACAAATCGCTTGCCCTTACCCGTATGCGAGTCTGTATTCTGCGACTCCCAATGAAACTCGTATTCACTTACAACATAATCATTATACATCGTCTCAGCAGAGAAATCCTTGTCTGATTTATTCAGCGTCACAAAAAAGAGTTCGGTATTTAGTTCTTCTATATTAAACACACCAGCAACCGATCCCTGCATTTTCTTTTCAGCTGTCTGCCTACCAAAGATTGCAAAAACCTCTTCACGCGTATAACATCCATATTGCTCCAGAGCAACGGGCATACCCTCACCTACAGAATAAGTCTTTTTGTCAAGATTAGAAAGAATATATTCTGCCAGCTCAAGTATTTCAGACACAAAAACAGGATAATGCTCCAAACTCTTTAATGCTTCTTCAATGCTACTCACGCCTATCTTGCTAATCTTATCTCCGAAAAGACTGTAATAGAGCATCACAGCATATGTTTCTTCCTGTTTGCCGCAATATCTGATATTGCCTTTTGCCTTCATCACCTTACATATAAAGTTAAGATATGATAAGCTGTTTACATGCACCAAGTTGCCTATTCCTTTGGTAAAACGCTTGGTGTTTTCGTCCTCTGCATACATACACAGTCCAGCCTCTTTCTTTAAGCTTGACCAGCAATTAGCGCCTTTATATATAAGACGTATATCCTGTCCGTTGTTCGCTATAAACTCGCTGAGCGTGGGCGTATACGTGTATGAGCGGAGTTCCTTGACGAGGCGCGACTTGTTGTAAATGGCAGACTTGATATTCTGCAACACATACTCCTGCGCCTTTTCTTCCATGTGTATAGTGCAACCATGCGGTAGAAGAGTGAATCCGTTCCTCACCTGCTCCACCACACTCTTGTCTGTTCTGGTCAGAAGACTTCTGAATCGGCTGGCGAAATCGTATTTCTGGTTTAGTTGGGCAACGAAATCAAAAACCGTCAACTGTTGCTTACCTGGATAAAGACGAAGACCACGACCAAGTTGCTGCAGGAATATGGTCAACGATTCCGTAGGACGCAAGAAGATAACTGTGTCTACTGCAGGAATGTCCACTCCCTCATTGAAGATATCCACAACAAAAAGATAATTGATTTCGCCCTTTGCCAACTGCCTGTTCAAAGTCAGGCGTTCCTCGTCATTATCGGACGTCAGATATGCAGCCTTAAATCCTGCCTTGCAAAACTGCTCAGCCATATATTGCGCATGCTTCTTTGTGGCACAGAATCCTAAAGCCCTACACTTATGTTCGTCAGGCAGGTAATATTGCAAACGATTGATTATAAGCCCTACACGTTCAAGATTACAGAGCTTTTCCGTTAATCTGGTGGCTACATAGCGGTCGCCTTGCATGAGATCTTCGTCAGTAAGGTCAGTATCGTCGCTGATGCAAAGATACTGGAACGGCGTAAGCAAGCCTTCGTCAAGAGCTTTGGGCAGACGTATTTCTGCACTAATCTGATTATCAAAGTCAGGAAGCAGGCTAACACCGTCCATGCGCTCTGGTGTGGCTGTAAGACCGACGAGCAGTTTCGGAGCAAACTTATTAAGAACCTTTCGGTAACTGTCTGCCACAAGATGATGAGCCTCATCTATTACTATATAGTCGTAATAGTTGTCTGGCAAATTGCTGAAAATACTTTCAAACTTCGAATTGAAGGTCTGAACAGAAATAAACAGATGGTCGATTCCGTTCACCGGACAAGAATCACCCACCCATACATCTCCGAAGTTGGCATCCTGTAGCACGCTGCGATATGTACGGCGCGACTGCTTCAAAATCTCTTGTCTATGTGCCACGAACAACAGGCGATGCTTGCCATGCGTATGCTCCGTGAATACCTTATAGTCGAATGCCGAAATAACAGTCTTACCCGTACCAGTGGCAGCCACGATAAGATTGTGATTAATACCACCTTCACGTATCACAGACAACTTATCGAGGATTTGCTTCTGATGCGGCAATATTGTGTATTTGCTAAGCACGTCCGCAGCAATCTTCGGCTTTCTTATCTTTTCCAGTTCTTTATAGAGTTTGTCAACGCCTCCTATTCTGAAATCCTCAAAGTTGTGACTGTTCCAGTAAATATTGAACGTGGCAAGTGCCGCATCGATTATATGCGGATTCTCCACATTTGTCACACGTATGTTCCATTCCAGTCCATCCGTCTGTGCCGACTTAGAGAGATTGCTCGAACCGATATAAGCAGTGCTGAAACCAGAGTTTCGTTCAAAGATATACGACTTGGCATGCAGACGTTCTATTTCCGTATTATACGAAATACGGATTTCAGTATTAGGAAGACTCGCCAGGCGTTCCACCGCCTTAGCGTCCGTCACACCGCAATAAGTAGTGGTGATAATGCGTAACTTATGCTGAGGATTGCTGCAGAATCGCTTCAGATGATCATATATCAGGTTGACACCAGACAGTTTAAGGAAAGACACAATCATGCAGATGCTGTCAGCACTCTCAATGTCGCGCTCTATCTCGCTACTTAACGACACGCGGCTTTGTCCTCCCGTGAACAAATTGCTCGTACGAAAGCCTGTCAACGGGTGCACTAAAGTACGGTTTGTAGCTTTTAGCCTTACCTCTTCCTGTTTGGACAACACAGCAGAAAGCATCTGCTTTTCATCCGCCAACTTCTCCTTGTTGTCCTCTCCAAGAAAGTCAATCAATCTATTGACGAAAGAGGCACGTTCCTCTGCCGTAAGATTCTCGTCCGACAGACGGTTGCGAATTATGCGGTTAAGATGTTCTGCCATCATGTTAGGCGACTCTGCGCCATCTATATCTTCCTTCTTACACACCAATCCCTCCCCAGACGCTTCAAGCATGTCCTGCTTAAGCCCGTCCGTTATCAGATTCTCGTATGTTCCTTCTGTTAGTTTCATCGCTATACTTATGCTATTTTGCTTCAAAGTTAAAAACATCCCTTAGCTTGTCTTTTGTTTCCACTGAAGACAATATTTGCATGGTTGAGGACATAAAATTATGTCCTCAGCAGGAGAAAGGTTTTCGGGGTTTATGCCACATTGTCAGAGTATTTGCTTAACACTTAGATTCGCTATCAAATGCGACCATTTTCGTGACGACACGAAAATGATCATATGTATTGACTTTCAGCGATTTGCATAATTTATCAGATATAGATATATGTTGGTTCATTTTCTGAATATTTATATATTTAGATTCATATTTCTTTCTCGAAATGCAAACCGTTATTAAACAAGCCATCTGCGTGAGCGTGCTGCAAATGTGGAAATAAGCAACGATAAGCAAACACGCACTCAACTACTGCAAAGGTAGTGCAAATGAGCGGAATATCAAAACAAATACAAAGTTTTGTTTTGTATTCCCGAGTGCAGCCTACCTTATTAAAAGGTAGTGTTTTT
>ERZ1034901.357-NODE-357-length-37228-cov-6.983025_pt1 | contig 37228 bp, 34 predicted proteins | sample MGYA00520628_ERZ1034901 | MGnify/ENA primary metagenome ERZ1034901 (study PRJEB33766, sample SAMN09781783) | gut metagenome | biome: gut microbiome | host: Homo sapiens | place: Madagascar | study: EMG produced TPA metagenomics assembly of the PRJNA485056 data set... | reverse complement strand
ACATTGACAAGCGCAAAATCGTTCTCGATGAAAAAATTAAAGAACTCGGTACCTTCAATGCTACCGTGAAGCTTCATCCGGAAGTTAAATTCACCTTGAAGGTTCAAGTTGTAGCAGAATAATATGCGCATTAAAAAATCCCAAGCCTGTCTATCAAGAAAGGCTTGGGATTTTTGCTTGTAGAGAAATTTGCTGTCAAGTGATGGAACAAAAAAGCGCTTGCCGGAGCAAGCGCTTTTGAGGATGTAAATTATTTTTCGAGGTAAGCCTTGAGTTCATCAACGCCAACGCGATCCAAAAGCTTTGCAGAACGTTCATCGCCATTTTTGGTGGCTTCGAAGAAGGAGTAAATTTTATCAACCACTTTAACCACTTCTTCATCAGAAAGGCCGGAAGCCACTACGCCACCGGTGTGTGGGCGGGAAGCGCCGTTACCGCCAACGGTAACAGTCCAACCTTTACCTGCTGCGTAAACGCCGATGTCACGAACTTGTGCCATGGAGCAGCAACGTGGGCAGGTGGATACACCTACTTTGATTTTGCCGGCATTGTGTGCTTGAGAAATCTTGGTAATTTCATCAGCCATAGCGTGGCCGTCAAAACCAGGCATTGCGAATTTACAAACATCCTTCCCGGGGCAAACAATGATTTTGCCTTTTGGGGTGCGAAGACGTGCGCCGAAGGTTGCCTTGAGATCATCCCAAAGTGGGTTAACGTTTTCAGCAGGAACATTGTAGAAGCTTACTTTTTTAGCGGTGGTTGCCATCATTTTGGTAACATTGTACTTTTTAGCGAGTTCAGCGATTTTAATCAAATCGTCTGGGCTCATAAAACCATAATCTAAGTTAATAGAGAGTGCGTAGGTATCATCCTTGTGGGCAGTAACTTGAGTATTAAATTCCATTGTGAATCCTCCTCTAAATAGGCAATCAATTGAGATTGCAATGCCAATCGATTGTTAAATACAGTGATGCTATCACCGTTAGCTATTATAACGCGGTTAATGATAAATGAGAACACGTTTTTAGACTATTTTTCACATTAAAATAAGAAAAAACGGACGTGAGCGTGCATCTCACATCCGCCGGTAGATTAGCTTTCGAGGGTCATGTCACCATCCTTGACCTTGCCGAGCTTGCGCATCAGCGCATTGAAAAGCGGTGCCAAGATAGCAGGAAGCACAAAACAAATCAGTGCCATAGCAAGCCAGTCCCAAGCGCCGATGGCAGCTTTGGTACCTTCTGCAACGTCAGCAACCCAACCGGCGTAAACACCGATTGGCCCGACAAAGCCACAGGTGCCCATCCCGGAAGAAACCGGCGTACCGTTCATTTCAAGATGGAATAGGCAGGTAGCAAGTGGACCGGTGATGGCAGAAGCCAAGGTCGGCCCAACCCAAATCCAAGGATTACGGACGATATTGCCCATTTGAAGCATGGAGGTACCCAAGCCTTGGCTGATGAGTCCGCCCCAACGGTTTTCTTTAAAGCTCATTACCGCAAAGCCTACCATTTGTGCACAGCAACCGGCCACTGCCGCACCACCGGCAAGACCGGTAAGGCCAAAGGCGGCGCAAATCGCAGCGGAGGAAATAGGCAAGGTAAGGGCAATCCCAACGAGCACACTCACCAAAATACCCATAAAGAACGGTTGTAATTCGGTGGCCCACATGATAAGATTCCCCACCTTCATAGCAGCAGCGCCCAAAGGTGGCGCCCACCATGCAGAGAGCGCTACTCCAATGCCGATGGTAACCAGCGGTGTAACCAAAATATCAATTTTCGTTTCCTTGCTGACCGCTTTGCCGACTTCAGCGGCAACAATGGCAACAAAGAGAACCGAGAGCGGTCCACCGGCGCCACCCAAGGCGTTGGCAGAAAAGCCGACAGTGATTAACGAAAAGAGTACGAGCGGTGGACAACGGAGTGCATAGCCAATAGCTACCGCCATGGCGGGACCACTCATGGCAGAAGCCAAACCGCCCACCGTATAGTCAGTGCCGTTAATAGTGGCAACCGTTTGCGTTAACGCGCCAATATGAAATTGAGTGCCAATGGTATTGATGATGGTACCGATTAAAAGTGAGCAAAAAAGCCCTTGGGCCATTGCGCCCAGTGCATCAATGCCATAGCGACGTAAAGAAATTTCAATGTCCTTGCGCTTCAAAAAAGCTTGAAATTGATTCATCCCTCTCATCCTTTCGATGGTTGTAAAGTTGGGTGACAAGACACCCGGTGCACCTCATTTTATAGCGATGAAAAGCTTGCGTCAAGTCCTTTCAAGGTAGGCTGTTGACGCGATATAATGTAAGGCCTGAACGGGCTTCAAAAAAGGCTAAAAGGCGCTTTTTTATTGACTTTTAGGGGGATTTATGATGTAATTACTTTGTGATATTTTTACTAAATTGAAACTTTTGTCACTATCCATACATATTGGTTTCAGGACCAAATGAAAATCGTGGGGAAGGGGAATAGGTGAATGAAGTTTTCTAAAAAAATGCTCGCTTTGATTTTAATGGCTGCGGTGGTGATGTTACCGGCTTGCGGCAATGAGAGCGATAACGCCGGTTCTGCGTCAGAGGAACAAGCCGTTGCAGAAGATGCCTTGGATTTAACAGGCAGTTGGGAGGCAGAAACCCAAGGTAACGATTACTACCTTGCAGGTTTCATTAAAGGCGATTTAATTGAGTTGCATTGGGTCAGCAACTATGATCAAAATGGCTCTGTTTATTGGGCAGGGACCTACAAAGCGCCAAAGAAGAAAGTAGATAAATATAGCTGGAGCTCCGAACGTGATGAAGCCATTATGGCGACAAGTGGGTATGCTGCACCGGATGAAACCCGTCATTTTAGCTATGAAGACGGCAAGCTCATCTTGGAAGCCGGTGAACAGGGCTATGCGGTAACATTGGTACCAAGCGAAAACGATTATAGCAGTCTCGCTGTTGATGTACCGGATTCCGACAAGAAAAAGAAAGGTCACAAGAAGGATGATTCCGATGACACTTCAGTAAGCAATGAAGAAGCTGCAAAAGAAGAATCCGTTAAAAACGTGAAACTCGTGAACAGCGGGTATGCCATCGAAAATGAAGGCAATGGCGTATCCATGGTTTACTACGGCGTTGAAATGGCGAACCTCAATAAATACAATGCCATCAAGTCACCAACCATCGAGATTACCGTTCGTACGGCAGACGGCGGCTTGGTAAGTAAGCAAAAACGCACCTTAGCCGGGATTGCACCGGATACTCGTGTGATCTTTGGGGATACCATTAAATGCAAAAATGGCGTACCGGATTCCGTTGAGATTAAAGTCAAGAATACCGACTATGATATTGTGCCATATGAAGGCTCCGGTGTCTTTGCGGCAAGTGATCTCAAGGTGAGCGATGTGAAAGAATCCCATGAGGATAATCGCGCTGTGTACAGCGGTACCATTACCAACAAGACCGATTATGAAGTGCCGGGTGTCTTGGTATCCGTGGTTTATTACAAGGACGGAAAAATTGTCGGCGGTTCTACCGAACGTCTCAATAGCATTCCGGCCAAAGAAAAAGTATCCTTCAATATTCAAAACAGAAGTGGCTTTAACGGCTATGATGAATATGAAGTTTACGCTATCGTAGAATCCTAAAAAATGAGACCATTCTCCGGTGAGAGGATGGCCTTTTTTGTGCCAATCGAATGATTGGCTATTTCATTGAGCTTGAAGAACAAAAAAGCGACATCTGCTGATGCCGCTTTTGCATATCGAGTATTATTGACGTGCGTCAATCATTTCCAGTACCTTGCGAATGCATGGTGCTACCACCTTGTCGTGGCAGGAGCCATCCGGGTTTTTTCCCCAGCCCAAGATATCGCCACATTCGGTTGAACCGTAAACGCCCTTGAACCATGTGGTGTATTCTTCCACCGCTTGTGCCATATCTTTTTTGTCATCAATGTGCAAGGAGAGCGCCATAGCAGCCCCGGTGATAGCACCGCAGGTTGTTTGGGTGCGTACGCCCCAGCCCAAAGCGCGCAATGCCTTTTGGCAGACATCATCTGCAAGACCAAGGGAATCTAAACCCGCGATTTGAAACATACATTGGGTACAGCAGTAGTCCTTTTCTCTCTTTAGTGCTTTGACTTGTTCTTCGATGGTAGCCATGAATAGCCCTCCTTTTTTATTTGGATAGTTTTATAATAGTGAAAATGGGCGTGAAAAACAAGAATAAATCCCCTATCGATTGCGTTGCTCGCTCTCTGCAATCGAATATGCTATACTGGATAAATAGTCTATTGATAGGAGGGAATGCTCGTGAAAGTCATTGTATGTTTAGACGATCGCAATGGAATGTGCTTTAACCATCGTCGTCAAAGCAAAGACCGCAAGCTGATTGCCGATATTGTCAGCAGAGCAAACGGCGAAGTGATATGGATGAACGATTATTCTGCGTCACTATTTTGTGATGGCATAACAACGCATGTGTCTGAGCAGTTTTTGACGGATGCACCAGCGGCGGCATGGTGCTTTGTGGAGAATCAACCGCTTGCACCGGTAAAGGAACACATTGATACCTTGATTGTTTATCGTTGGAACCGTCATTATCCATCGGATTTATATTTGGATTTGAACCTAGAGGAATGGTCATTGGTGGCGAGTGAAGATTTCGAAGGCTATTCCCATGAAAAAATCACACGGGAGGAATACCATCAATGATCAAACAACGCAAATGGATGGCGCTGTTGCTTGCAATCGCAATGAGCATGAGTCTGGTAACCGGCTGCGACAGCGTTGACGAAACCACACCAGCCGGCAGCGAATATGTTGGCAGCGCAGCGGAAGAAGACGGCGCAAGCGAGGAAGCGACAGAAGCAGACAAGGAAGCCATCAACAACGAGAATACGATTGCGATTAACGATATCGCTGATGTATTTGTGCCGGAACAAGTACCGACTTATACCGGTGCAGCATTTACAGTTGTTCACGACAATATTCCATATTTTGTCAAAAGCGACCTCAGCACCACTTCCTATGAAAACTATGCCCCACTGGATAACCTTGGACGTTGCGGTGTTGCCGTTGCATGCGTTGGCAAAGACCTCATGCCGACAGAAAAACGCGGTAGCATTGGACAAGTGAAGCCAAGTGGCTGGCAAACGGTTAAATATGACAATGTCGATGGGAAATACCTGTACAATCGTTGTCATCTTATCGGCTATCAGCTCAGCGGCGAAAATGCCAATAAAAGTAACCTCATTACCGGGACCCGTTACCTCAATATGGAAGGCATGCTGCCTTTTGAAAACATGGTTGCCGACTACGTGAAAGAAACCGATAATCACGTGCTTTATCGTGTGACACCGGTGTTTGTTGGCAATGACCTCGTGGCGAATGGGGTGCTTATGGAAGCCTACTCTGTGGAAGATAACGGCGAAGGAATTTGCTATTGCGTCTATGCTTACAACGTACAGCCGGGCATCGGTATTGACTATTCCACCGGCGAAAGCTGGCTCGATAACGGTGCTGCCGTCGTCGATGAAGGTACAACAGCAGAAAGCCCTTCAGTCGATAATGCCACCGCTACCGAAACCCATGACTATGTCTTGAATGACAACAGCAAAAAATTCCACACCCCGGATTGCCGTAGCGTGAAATCCATGAAGAATCCGCGATATATCACTGCGACACGTGATGAAGTATGCAACAGTGGTTACGAACCCTGCAAAACCTGTTGCCCATAATGAAAAAAATGCCTTCGATTCCAAGCGGAATCGAGGGCATTTCTTTTTAGTCCTTGATTGCGACGGTCATACGGAAAAAGCCCAGACCGATTAAGAATAAAATCGCAATGGCACCGACACCGATGCTGATATTGCCGGTGATTTGGCTTACAATGCTGACCAAGGTGGTGCCCATAAAGGACGCGCCTTTGCCACAGATATCCATAATGCCAAAGTATTCGCCGGATTGCTCAGAGGGGATGATGCGTGCAAAATAAGAGCGGGACAAGGCTTGAATGCCACCTTGAAACATCCCAACAAGGATAGCAAGCATCCAGAATTGCAACTGGCTTTCGAGGAAGACCGCAAAAACCGCAATGCCAAAATAGGCAATGATACAAAGCGTGATAAGACGCGCAGTGGCAACACGTTGAGACAGTCTGCCAAATAGAATCGCGCAAGGAAAGGCGACAATTTGGGTGACGAGCAAAGCCAAGAGCAACCCCGTAGTGTCAAGCCCCAAAGCAGTCCCGTAGGCGGTTGCCATATCAATGATGGTGTAAACCCCGTCAATATAAAAGAAAAATGCCAACAGGAAAAGAAAAGCCTTCTTTTGGTGGCGCATATTTTTGAGGGTATGGCCGAGACGGCGAAAGCTTTCGCGAAAAGCCGTGCCCGAGTGCGCCACATAATGGAGCTGCTTGTAATTGCGTAAAAGCGGAAGGGTAAACATTAACCACCACAGTGCAATAACGCAGAAGGCCAAACGCATGGCCACCGTTATGGAAATGCCTAATATTTCGTTGCCAAGCACTAATCCCAGCGCAATGACAAATGGCACACAGCTTCCGATGTAGCCCCACGCATAGCCATTGGAGGACACATAGTCCATGCGGCTTGGCGTGGTGACATCGCCGAGCATAGAATCGTAAAAAATCAAGCTGCCGGAATAGCCGATGCGACAGATGACAAAGATAATCAAAAAGACCAGCCAATGGCTAAAAAAGCCCAAGCTCACACAGGACACAAGCCCAATGGCCAAAAATGCCGTGAAAAGCGGTTTCTTAAAATCCTTCGTATCAGCCAGTGTTCCCAACACCGGTCCGATAACAGCTATGATTAAGGTTGCCACTGATGCCGCATAGCCCCAGTATGCGAGATAATCCACGCTGGAGAGGTTGGCAGTCTCCGCCAAACCGTTGAAATAAATCGGAATAATGGTGGATAAAAGCATGGTAAACGCTGAATTGCCAATATCATAGTAAATCCACTGCTTTTCCAATGATGTTAATTTGAAAGATGACATTATATGCTCCTTTAGTGAAAATAAGACAAAGTGATGCCGCACATAATATCATATCGTTTGTAGAAAATGTGCCAATGTCCATTTAATAGTTTAGAAGATTGCCTCGGGAATTACCACAAAAATTTTGTTAAATAGAAGGAAAATGCATAAAAAAGAAGGGTGAAAAAGTGTTCTTGATGGGCGCTTATATTCAAGGGTATAATAGAAAAAAGAACAGATGATACGATTGCAAAGGAGGCCCACCATGAAACGCCCCCAACACATGAGTGCTTTGTTGCTCGCTTGTGCGGTGCTTGCATTCGCCACAGGCTGTGATAATCAAACACCGGTGCCGATGCCATTCTCTACGGAAATAGCACAAAAAGAAACAAGTGCACCGACAGAAACAGGTACCGCCAAGCCAACTGAAACAAAAAATGAAAACGACATCGACACAGAGGCGCGTTATCAAGAAGCGCGTACATCTTTTGCAAACGGTGAAACCTGTGCGGATTATCAAGCCCTTGTAGATATTGGCACCTACAAGGACAGTACCTTGTTAAAAGAGGAAATTTACCTTCAAAACCAGCTGGGGTTTATTACCTTAGGCGCGGTGGATTATTTTCGTATCAACCGCGAAGCCTTCGCACTTGTGCCGGCGCACCTGATTGACGAGATATTTGCAGACAAAACGTGGATAGTACCCAATTATCAATCCCACAGCTATCTCGACTATGAACTTCAAGCTGACCACACCGGCGAGGTCTATGACCCGCTTTTGGGACAGAAAACCCACGATATTACGTGGCAGGTCACTGAAAACGGCTTTCGCATCGGTCAGCCGGATATAATCACAGATCAAAACGAGATTCACTATTCAACGGAAATTCGAAAAGCCGCAGAAGGCGTATATATTTTTTACGTACCGGATGCTCCGGCACCGTTAACAGGCAGTGATGTGGTTTGCTACATCGACAAAGAAAGTGACTTTGGCAAACGTTATCTGAAAAACAATGCCATTATTACAAGTGTGATTCAAAATGCAAACACCAATTGGCGTGTGGATCGTGACCCTTACGGGCTTTACTTTATTGTGCAGTCCTAAAAGGAATCAAGGAAAGGACGTGAGAAAAAGGAAACGTGGACATAATCGCCATCAAAGCCGAATCTTATTAGTGAGATGTTACTGACAGACTTACCATGAAAGGTCCATTAAAAGAAGTCGTTGCTTGGGAAAGTTGGATTAGAAAACAATCGTGCAAAAGGAGGAGACAGCAATGAAATGCGCATTCAAAAAGAAAGTGGCAATGCTTGTTATGACAGCGCTCATGGGTACTTTGGCCGTGCCGGCGATGGCAGCGGAAACGACCACTAACACGGCTGGGCAGCTTAACAGCTTAGAAGCTGCAGAAGCCGGCTACCTTGGCGCAATTAACCGCTATAGAGATGCCAGAGACATGGGATATAGCGAAGCAAGTATTTATGGAAATGATGTAAACTACATCCTGGAACGTGCCCAACCACCGGACCTCTACTATACCTTGGTCGATTTGGCACAAGATGGCGTGCCGGAACTGTTTATTGGGTATTCGGATTTTATGGGTGTTCAAGTTAACACATCCGGTTGGCGTGAAGGCGACTATGAATTCTATGACATTTTTGGCTATGAAAACGGCTACGTCATGCGCTTATTCCCTACCGGCATGGGCATTGACGAACGCTTCCATCTCATGAATGGCGGGGTGCTTATGAACACCATAACCGGTGGTGCAGATGCTCTGGTAGGCTTCTACACCTTAGGGGCCAACAGTGCCACACCGTATTTAAGCAAATTTGTAGAATACGATGGACGTTATGGCGATTACTATTACCTTGGCAGTGGCAGCTACAACGACACCAACAAAAAGCAAATTACTGCCGCACAATGGAATCAAACGATTCGCAGTTACGACTATACCCGTCATTTTAACTGGTATCCAATCGATAACACCGCTGCCTTGCACCAAGCCTTACGCAGCTTCTCTATTCCGGTCTATGTCAACAATAGCGAACTCGCTTGTGATCAGCCGGCAGTTGCACGTAACGGACGGACCCTCGTGCCATTGCGTGCGATATTTGAAGCCTTGGGTGCAACCGTTGAATGGAATGGCGTCAACCAAACCATTACTGCGGTGAAAGGTAACACCACCGTGCGTATGCGCTTAAACGGCACAACCATGAGTAAGAATGGCCAGATCATCAGCCTCGATGTTCCACCGCAAGCCATCGGCGGACGCACCATGGTACCGGTCAGAGCCATTGCCGACGCCTTTAACTACAACGTCTGCTGGGATAGCGTTAACCGCATCGTATCCATCAATGGCTAATTGCAAAAGCGAAGCAAGAAAAAGGACTTGAGTTTGTTTAAGCCCTTTTAGACTGTATAGAACCTCTAATTTTGGCTCAGTCAAAATTAGGGGTTTGTTTTTTTCTTTTAATGAACACTTGCTAACTTTTTTCGCGGAGCATCAAATTTTGTTCTGTAACCTCTTGTCAAGCCATTTGTGAAGGTATATTATATCTATAATATTTGTAGAAAAACCCGGCGCAAGCCGGAGATGCAAAGCAATAGGGCCCCATCGGGTCAGCCGGTTACAAATACTAACAGAACATCGGCTTTTTTCTACTATGCTTTGCATTGGAAGAAAAGAGGTATGTGCCATGAAGAAGAACATGACAATGAATTTTCAGGCACCATACTGCGATACATCAACATCAGAACAAAGCAAAGAATCTGAAACTATGTGCTTTTGTGCTGTTAAAAATGATATTAAAACGCTTTTAAGTCATGGGTAGATATAACTTGAAAGCTTTTTTTTAGTTAATTTTGAAGCCGTCAAGGCGAATAAAACAAAGGAGGAAAACACTATGAAAAAACGATTGATATCGGCAATAGTATCATTATGTATGCTATTGACAATGGTGCCAACCGTGGCGTTTGCGGCAGATAGCGAAAGCGGGACGCCTGTGATGAACGGCACCTGTGGCGCTGCAGGCAACGAGAGCGACGTCACATGGAAATTGACCCAAAACAATGAGGACACTGAGAATCCTACATATACCCTGATTATTTCCGGTTCTGGCGCTATGGCGAATCTGAACAATTCGACCGAAACAGAAAACATTTCGGATGGTGCGGGAACTTATCCTTGGGCTAAATGGAAGGATAACATCACAAAGATTGTAATTGACGATGGAGTTACCAGCATTGGTAGCAAGGCGTTTATTGGTTATACAAATGTGACTTCTGTAAGCATCGGCAAGGATGTATCTGAAATTGGCGTTGGTGCGCTTTCTCAGCTTGCAGCTTGCACATCGTTTAACGTGTCTTCTGAAAATAGCAATTTTACGACAGATACTACGGGAGCGCTTTTTGATCGTTTACAGACAAAGCTGATTGCGTTTCCTTGTGGTTCTGGTGTTACGGCGTATGAAATTCCGGATACGGTTGAGACAATTTCCTATGGCGCATTTTCAAGAGCTGCGTCTTTGAAAACAATCACAATTCCTGAGGACAGCATTCTATCGACTATTGGTTATGGTGCGTTTGCATATACAACTGCGCTGAGTATGGTTGATAAAATTCCTGCCAGTGTGACGACCATTGGTGACGTACCGTTTGCACAGAGCGGAATAAAGTATATTTACTGCGCTGATAAGAATACAAAAGATTGCATCAAAAACAAAGTGAATGACCAGTTGGTTGATGTATTGCTTTCAGACGAGACACTAGCTGTTGAATATACAGATAATGGATATACCTATTGGATTGATGACGGCGAGGCCTTGCTTGTATCTGCCCCTAAAAATGAGGCGATGGTAACAGTTCCAAGTAAAGTTATTTATCAGGAAAAGGAATATCCTGTTACCGGGCTTTGGAAGGGTGCCTTTGCAATCAGTACGAATTGGACAGAGGCGAACAGCAGCGCTGATAAACGAAATGAAGCAATAACTTCCGCTGTGCTACCCGCTTCTGTTACGCAAATTGGTGACCACGCTTTCTACTTCTGCAAAAATCTGTCAATGATCACAATTCAGGCGGACAATGTGAGTGTAGATAATCTTGCTTTTGCAACGCAAAATCCTAATGGTACAACTGTGGATTTTTCCGCGGTGACAACACTTCAGATTAACAGCACAAATGAATGGGTTGGTGTAAAAAAGGTTATTCTTAACAATAAGGAACAGCTTGATACTATAAAATCCAATGTGAAAGCAAAAACTATTGCTGTTATCGGAAATAATGAGTGGGTGATGGGCGCTGACGGGAATTGGACAGAACAACCCAAAAAAGGTCTAACTGCAACAGTAGATAATATTACTTGGAAGTTTGATGCGCTGGGCACAAATGCAAGTTTGATTGCCTATGAGCCTAAAACGGTTGAAAATGTGACTGTACCTTCGACCCTTACAGTGGATGGGGTCACATATACAGTTACTGAGATTGGCGCGGGCCTTTTCGGATGGACTGGACAATATAACGAAACAGATAACTATAATACAAACATTAAAAATGTTGTGATTCCGAAAACGGTTACAACGATTGGAGCGGATATGTTCCGTTACTCTCAAAATTTAGAGAGCGTGACGATTCAAGGCGAAAGTGTTCTCTTTAAGAAAAGTCGGACATTTTCAGGTACAAATTCTCTGAAAGCGTTAGATATGTCGGCTGTAAAATCCATTACATTCGAGTCCCACGATACCTCGTATTTTTCCAATATGGGTTCCAATAAGTCACCGGCGGTTATTTATGTGTCTTCCAATGATATTATGAGTGCGGTAGAAACGCATAGAGCTACTACTTTCACATGTTATGCTGTCACTAATGGCGGCACGTTCAAAAATTCACCGACAAGCAATACAGAACTGGCCACACCGGTTAAAGACGGTTACACCTTCGCCGGTTGGTATGAAAATGCAGATTTCTCCGGAAATGCTGTAACTGTTCCGACTGCAGGCAAGACCTACTTTGCCAAGTGGACGATGGCAGACGCCATTTCTCTGACTTCTGATGCGAATGGCGCTGTTACCTATGGTACCACAGTTACACTGAAAGCTTCTCCTGTGAACAGTAGCTGGGGCTATGTTTGGTATAAGGACGCCAACGGAAACGGAACACTGGAATTGAGTGCCGATAAGCAAATCAACAATAACAAACGTACGCTTGCGTTGACCGATGTATCTGACAGTGGTACATATTGGGTTCTGGTGAATGATGGTAATAGCACCAAAACAAGCAACGCAATTAATGTGACCATTGATAGGGCAGATGTGACAAATACTGCAAAATCTGATGTTCATCACATTTTTGGTACTACCTATGACGTAAGTAAACTGTTCAATATTGATTCCAATGCCGGTGAAGCTACCTATACATTGGCGGAAAATACTGATGAGCGTGCAGGCAAAGCTACACTTGAAGGCAATGTCCTGACCATTACCAAGGCGGGGACTATCAAGGTCAACTTGACCACAGCACAGACTGATAATTATAATGCAGGTGCTGCTGTTACTGCTACGCTGACTGTCGATAAAGTCATGCCAACCGTTAGCATTACTGCGGATAAGTCTACGCTCACCGGTTCCGGTACGGTGAAACTGACCGTCAGCTCCGATGGCGTTCCGGCAGAGGGCAACGTAGAGGTTACTTGCGACAACGGCATCACCGTGACCAACAACGGTGACGGCACGTTCACCGCAGCGCTCCCTAACGAGACCAAGACGTATACCTTTACAGCCAGCTACGCGGGCGATGATAACCACGAAAGTGCAGAGAAGAGCTGCAAGGTGTCCGTAACACGACGTTCTTCCTCCGGTGGTGGTTCTTCCTCTGGCACCATCTACGCAGTATCTGTGCCTAGCACTAAGAACGGCGATGTGACTGTCAGCCCACAAAAGGCCTCCAAGGGTGACAATGTGACCATCACTGTCAAGCCCGACGGTGGTTATCAGTTGGATGAACTTACCGTCACCGACAAAAACGGTAACGCTCTCAAGCTGACCGACAAGGGCAATGGCCGGTATACATTTACCATGCCTGCCGGCAAGGTTGAGGTCAACGCTACCTTTGCCAAGAAAGTTGAGACAAGCCCATTCAGCGATGTATCCACCAACGACGGTTATTATGAAGCTGTGAAGTGGGCGCAAGAAAAGGGTATCACAGGTGGCATCGGTGGTGGCCTGTTTGGGCCGAACCAGCCATGCACCCGCGCTCAGATTGTTTCTTTCCTTTGGCGAGCAGCAGGCAGTCCGGAACCAAAGAACATGAGTAGTTTCTCCGATGTTTCCGCAGACAGCTACTACGCGAAGGCCGTTGCATGGGCGATTGAGAATGGTATCACTTCAGGAACGGGCAATGGTAAATTCAGTCCTGACATCACCTGCACCCGTGCCCAGAGCGTGACCTTCCTCTATCGTGCATTCGGCGCACCTGCTGTCAGTGGCAGCACCGCATTCAGCGATGTACCGGCTGACACCTATTACACAGCGGCTGTCAAGTGGGCAGCGGAAAACGGCATCACCGGCGGTATCGGTGGTGGCCTGTTTGGCTCTGACAATGACTGCACCCGTGCACAAATCGTTACCTTCCTCTATCGCGCTTATCAGAAATAAGCAGGGAAACGATTATCAGTCAAGCCGGATTTGCTTCGGCAAATCCATAGCTTGTACCATTTCTGAACAAATAAAACCCGGCGCACAGACAAAAACAGTCTGTGCACCGGGTTTGTTTCGTTGTAGATTGGGTTTCGAATCTACGATTTCTCTGGGGTGATTTTGGATGTTATTTATACAGCGAGCCCATTATGGAACGCTCATATAATCAATTTACCTGCGTTCAATCATTCCAACTGATTACAAAAGCCAAGGGGGGAAATCACTTTACGGCGTTTCTTCCTTCGGCAACTTTTTTCATGGTTTGGCTATACCTCAGTATACTCAACATCGTAATAATCGCCGGTCGCGTGGTTGGTGGTATAGGCAAGATTTTGTTCAATAAAGGTTTTGTAGGCGCGGTTGGCAATTTGCTTGGTTTTGATGCCGTCAAAGCTGCCGCTGATGACACCACCAACAATGGGCACAGTTTTGCTCAGATTAATCACACCGCGTTGGCCGAACTTTGTCACCAAACAAAATCCGACACGTTGATTGATGCGGTAGAGTACTTCGCAAGGAATAATCTTAATAGCACTCATTGCCATGCGTTCGCCTATTTGAATGCCGCTTTGTTTGAGTACCTGTTCTACCGATAAATCTGCTAAGCACATATAGCTCATTGTGCGCACTTGATCGCTTTGTACATCAAAGCCGCCTATTTTGGCCAAGGTAACAATAGTTTGCAACTGAATAAACAGCGCACTGGCGATATTTGCCGGAATGGCAATCGGTAAGCTCAACACACCACCAAGACCGGTCAAAAAACCGGCGGTGCTACATTTGGCTATTTGGTAGTTGATAAAGCTTTTTGCCGCTTTTTCCGGCGTGCGGTGCTTGGTTAAATAGGTGTTCACAATCTTTTCAACGGGCTGCAACAGTGCATCGACCGGTATTCTTTCGCCAATGACGTGCTTCTTGTCCACGCCATTTACAGGAGTTACTTTCATTGTATAGATTTATTAGGATTCCGTCAATTGAGAACTTGTAGGTGGCGAAAGGAGCAAGCAAAAAACAGCTAGGCTACTTGAGGTGGTTTAGCTGTTTTTGACATTGGTTGCTGACAAGGTGCGTATCCTAAAAGCACTGAAATATGCCGGCGCACCGATTGAGCACATCACCGTTTCCCATGCCCTGTACGACGAAACACAACGCCGCATTGGCATTCGTGAAAATGTCTTGGTCGGACAAATATTGGCATTTGATGAGCACCTATAAAACACCAATAAAAAACAAAAGGACTTGAGCAATAATTTCAAGTCCTTTTGTATGTGTGAAAGTTGGTTAAAACAGCTTCTTTTGAGCAGTTGTTTTGATGGCTTGCATCGAGAAACGGCGTTGGAGAATAGAGTAATTCAAGAGAATAAGCGTAATCGCATAGCAAAATTCATCCACTTGGTACTGACTCGGTGGCTTTGGCGTGTCCAATAAATCGCAAATCGTGGCAAAGGTATTGTGGACCGCCCGTTGATTTTGCATGTTGTAAAGCCCATCCAGCAAATAACCGTAAATACGAATCAAGGTTTCTACCTTGTGGGCATCGGTTTGGAGAAGGGACAAAATTTGCTCCTTTTGCATCGGCGATAAACCGGAAATTTCCGCAATATGGGTCGGCAAAATAGTCAAACGTGCCTCTGTATTTGGATGATGTAGCAGCTCAAGCTCGGAGGTACACAGGTGACTATCGAAAATAATCGTATAGATTGCCTTGGCATCGCATTGCAAAGCGATGTTATTGAAATTGCGCGCCAAAAGATCGCATATTACTCGCGCACGAAACCGCATCGTTTCCCCGGAATTGGGGTGCAAGGCACGCTTCAATACCTCGGTGAGTGCAATGCCGTTGCGCTCAATCTTTTCAAAAAACGTCTCCACACGCGCCGCAATCGTCCCATCCCCTGCACGATACAGCAACGCCTCATCCGTGCAACGCAAAGCAGTAATCAGCTTGGCAAGCACCATCGGATTACACGCCGTGTGCGCATGCGCCTCAACCTCCGTAAGCGCCTGATAAGACAACCCACTCGCCCGCGCTAACTTGTCCAACGTCAACTGCGCCGCCTTCCGCCGCTGATACAACAACGCTCCGTTAATCTCCACAAACATCCAAACCACCTCCATGTATTGGCTCTATTATACGATATGGGGCGGAGAAGTGGGAAAGGAAAAGGGAAAGAAAGGAGAAATTAAATCGCTGTGTAGAAAATTGATTTGCTATACTGTAAATCAGTGAAGAAGGCACATGACACATGCTATAATAGTTATACTTATATTCTGTGGATAGGGAGTCATGCCATGAAAATCATAGACAACAGAAATGATATCTTGCATGAGGATTTGAAGCAAGAAATACAAAAAGGAAGCAAGCTTTCAATCATAGCAACTTTGCTGTCGGAAATTAGCGGTATGGAAGACTTTGAACGGTGTCTCAATCAGTCAGGCTTCAGCATGGATGCCGTCTATGAGAATATCGTTCGCCAAATCGCCGGCGATGCCCTCAAAGGGAAGATACGCAAGGAAAAGCAGCTCAATCGTCAGATGCAGATGAATGGAGAACTCAAGCAGTTGAAGAAGGAATTAGGGGCACTTTGATAGTGCCTTGAAATATAGTGAGATAAACAAAAACGGAGGTATGGCATAATGGAAAAGATGCGTATGGAGTCGGTGGATATGACGGCTCAGAATGTAGAAAAAATTGGGGCGTTGTTCCCAAATTGTGTGACTGAAACGGTGGGTGAGGATGGGAAACTCAAGAAGGCCATCAACTTTGAAATGCTCAAACAGATGCTTTCGGACGATGTGCTTGAAGGTGATGAGGCATATGAGTTTACTTGGGTAGGCAAGAAGGCGGCAATCGTGGAAGCGAATAAGCCGATTCGCAAGACCTTGCGCCCATGCCCGGAAGAAAGCAAAGACTGGGATACTACCGAAAACCTCTATATCGAAGGAGATAATCTGGAAGTGCTCAAATTAATGCAAGGAAGTTATCTGGGGGGGTAAAGCTCATATACATCGATCCGCCCTATAATACCGGGCATGATTTTATATATCCGGACTCCTTTATTATGGATAACGATGACTATAACGAAGGCACAGGGTATTTTGATGAAGATGGTAATGTGAATTTCTCTCGTGAAAATGGGAGTACGGCCGGAAAGTATCATTCCGATTGGTGCTCGATGATGTATTCTCGCTTGTTACTGGCACGAAATCTTCTGACAGATGATGGCGTTATTTTTATTAGCATTGATGATAATGAACAAGACAGTTTGAAAAAAATATGTAACGAACTGTTCGGAACGGATAATTTTATTGGTCAATTTATCTGGCAAAGAAGAACTTCTCCAGATATGAGAAAAATAGTCAGTACGGCGCATGACTATATTCTTGCGTATTCTAAAAATAATGAGTTAATAACATCAGCAATAAATAAAGTGCGATTGTCAGAAAAAGATATCGAGAAGTACAAAAATATTGATGATGATCCACATGGTCCATGGACTTCGAGCGATTTTACTGCGCAAGGATTTAGACCGAATCAAATGTATGAAATCGTCACCCCTGGAGGAAAACGATATACTCCTCCAGAAGGAAAATGTTGGAAAACCGTGGAGAGTGAATATTTAAAACAATGTGAAGAAGGAAGAATGTGGTTTGGTAAAGATGGCTTAGGAATTCCACGCAGGAAAACTTATTTGAAAGAAAGAGAGGGAAAAAATGTTTGGACTTGGTGGCCTAATACTGAAGTAGGTCATTCCCAAGAAGCTACGCAAGAAGTGAAAAAACTATTTGAGGGAAAGACATTTTTTGATTATCCCAAGCCAGTAAGATTATTAAAGAAAATAGAACAAATTGGCAGTCAAAAAGACTCTATAGTTCTAGATTTTTTCTCTGGTTCAGCAACCTCTGCCCATGCGGTGATGCAATTGAATGCAGAAGATAGCGGTCATCGAAAGTTTATCATGGTCCAAATTCCGGAACCATGCGGAGAGAAGTCTGATGCATATAAAGCCGGCTACGCTACCATTTGCGATATCGGCAAGGAACGAATTCGCCGTGCCGGTGAAAAGATTAAGGAAGAGCATCCGGACGTGGCTACGGATTTGGATGTGGGTTTCCGTGTGTTGAAGCTTGATGATAGCAATATGAAGGATGTGTACTATCATGCAGACGCACTGAATCAGGCAAATTTGTTTGGTATGGTGAGCAATATCAAGGAAGATCGCAATGATTTAGATTTGCTCTTTGGCTGTGTATTGGATTGGGGCTTGCCGTTGTCCCTGCCATACCACTCCGAAACCATCGATGGGTGCACGGTGCACATCTACAATGACGGTGATTTAGTGGCGTGTTTTGATGAGCATGTGCCGGAAAGTGTCGTGACTGAGATCGCCAAGCGCACGCCACTCCGTGCCGTATTCCGTGATGCAAGCTTTGCCAATAGCGCCGACAAAATCAATGTGTTTGAAATCTTCAAGCGCTATATGCCGGAAAGCGCCAATGAAATCACCAAGCGTGTGAAGGTGATTTAAGGAGGTGCGCCGATGAAGCTACAATTTAAGCATCAAAAGTTCCAAGCGGATGCCGCCAAGGCGGTGGTGGACGTGTTTGCCGGGCAGCCCTATTTGACTCAATCCTACATGATTGACAAAGGGAATGCACGTGCACAGACCTGGACCGAAGCAGATGATTTTACCGGTTGGCGCAATGAGCGCATTGTACCGGAACTCACGGACCGGATGATTTTAGAGCGCCTTAACAAGGTGCAGCGTGCCAATCAAATCAAGCCGTCGGATAAGCTTGAAGGGCACTATAACCTCACCATCGAGATGGAAACAGGGGTAGGGAAAACCTATACCTATATCAAAACGATGTTTGAGCTCAACAAGCATTATGGCTGGACCAAGTTTATTGTTGTGGTGCCAAGCATTGCGATTCGTGAAGGGGTGTATAAGTCTTTTCAAGTGACACAGGATCACTTTGCGGCGGAATACGGCAAGAAGATTCGTTTCTTTATTTATAATTCTGCACAGCTATCTGAGATTGACCATTTTGCATCTGATAGCGGCATCAATGTGATGATTATCAATGCCCAAGCCTTTAATGCGAAGGGCAAGGATGCGCGCCGTATTTCGATGAAACTGGATGAATTTCGCTCTCGCCGTCCGATAGATGTTATCGCTAAGACGAACCCAATTGTGATTATTGACGAACCGCAATCGGTAGAAGGCAAGCAGACCAAGGAACGTCTAAAGGACTTCAATCCGCTCATGACCTTACGCTATTCGGCAACACACCGTGAGGATAGCATTTACAACATGGTGTATCGTTTGGATGCGATGGAAGCGTATAACAAGCATTTGGTTAAAAAGATTGCCGTGAAAGGGATTAGTGAATCCGGCAGCACCTCCACAGATGGCTATGTGTATCTGGAAGGATTGAACCTTTCAAAGGAGAATTACCCAACAGCCACCTTGGAATTTGATTTCAAGGGCGCGAAGGGGGTACGTAAGGTCACTAAGAAAGTGAATGAAGGCTTTAATCTGTACAACCAATCCGGCGAGATGGAGGAGTACAAGGATGGCTATGTTGTGACTGCCATTGATGGGCGTGATAATTCGGTAACTTTTTTGAACGGCATCAAGCTTTATGCCGGCGATGTGATTGGCAGTGTGAACGAAGAGCAGTTGCGTCGCATTCAGATTCGTGAAACCATTTTGTCGCACTTTGAGCGAGAGCGTGCATTGTTCCATAAGGGCATTAAGGTGTTGTCACTCTTCTTTATTGATGAGGTAGCACATTACAGACAATATAACGTGGCAGGTGAACCGTTAAATGGAACATTTGCAGATATTTTTGAAGAAGAGTATCGTAATATATTAGAGACGCAGGATATTTCCGATGGTGACAGTGCTTATCAGGCATATCTGGATGCCATAACTGTGGAAAAGACCCATGCCGGATATTTTTCTGTGGATAAGAAGGGCAAGATGACCAATAGTCAAATCAAGAACAAGAAGGAACAAACATCGGAGGATGTGAGTGCTTATGATTTGATTATGAAAAACAAGGAATTGCTCTTGGATCGTGACCCCAAAAAATCGCCGGTACGCTTTATTTTTTCTCATTCTGCTTTGCGTGAAGGGTGGGACAATCCGAATGTCTTCCAGATTTGTACGCTTAAACAAAGCTCGAGCGAAGTGCGCAAGCGTCAGGAGGTGGGGCGTGGTTTACGTTTGTGCGTCAACAAGGATGGCGAACGCATGGATAGCACGGTCCTTGGCAATGATGTGCATGACATCAACGTGCTGACGGTTATAGCCAGCGAGAGCTACGATAGCTTTGCCAAAGGATTGCAATCCGAATTAGCGGAAGCTGTGGCCAATCGTCCACGAATCGTCAATGCAGAGCTGTTTATTGGCAAGACCATAGTAGATGAACAAGGCGATGAGCAAGTGATTGACAGCCAATTAGCGCATAAGATTTGGTTTGCCTTGGTGAAGAGGGATTATATAGATGATGAAGGCGTATTAACCGATACGTACTTTGCGGATAAAAAGAATAATGCCCTTCAGTTTGCCGATGCGGTTGAGGGTTGCTATGCCTCTGTGGCGAATATCTTAGATTCTGTTTATAGTGACAGGGCTGTGAAAATTGATGATGCACGCAGCAATAACGTTGAGCTCAAGCTCGATGAGGACAAGCTCGCCATGCCACAGTTTAAGGCCCTATGGAATCGCATCAACCAAAAATCAGCCTATGTGGTCGATTTTGACACCGACGAATTGATTGAAAAATCCATTGCTTCGCTTAATGCCAATTTACGCGTGGCAAGTGTGTTCTTTAAGATAGAAACCGGGAGCATGGAAAAAATCGACTCCAAGGAAGCGCTGGCGTCGGGCAGTGCCTTTGTTAAAGAAGAGGCCGGTCATTACAATGCAAAGGCCGCAAGCACAGTAAATAGTGGCGTGAAATATGATTTGGTTGGTAAGTTGGTTGAGGAAACAGGACTCACTCGCAAAGCGGTTGTGGATATTTTGGTCGGAATTGACGAAGCCGTTTTTGACCAGTATAAGAACAACCCGGAAACGTTCATTATTAAGGCAGCAAACTTGATTAACGATGAAAAGGCGACGGTGATTATTCAGCATATTACCTATAATGTGCTGGATGAGCAGTATGAGACCGATTTATTTACGGATGCCACCATGAAAGGCAAGCTCGGTGTTAATGCAATGCGCGCAAAACATCACCTGTACGACCATATTGTGTATGACTCTACCAACGAACGCGATTTTGCAACGGAGCTGGATACACAAAAGGATGTGGCAGTGTATGTGAAGTTGCCGAATAGCTTCTATATTTCCACTCCTGTTGGTAAATACAATCCCGACTGGGCGATTGCGTTCTATGAGGGGACTGTAAAACACATTTACTTTGTGGCAGAAACAAAAGGCTCGATGTCATCCATGCAGTTGCGTGAGGTCGAAAAAGCAAAGATTCACTGTGCAAAAGAACATTTCAAAGCCATTAGTGGTGATAACGTGGTTTACGATGTGGTGGATAGCTATAGCGCACTGTATAATAAAGTGATGAAGTAAAATTGGTTCTTCAAAGAGAACGGTAGGGAATCCACATACACGCTGGAAAGATTAGAGATTATAACATCACCAAGAAAGAGTGGGTGCTTGATGGAGCAACTGTTATATATGGCAGTGCCTCTGAGTTGAGAGCAACTCTTGAATATGATTTTTCTCAGGAGAAAAATTTTAGTTATAAAGGTCTTTCATTAGATGAAATCATTCATCGTCTTGCGGTATTTATATCAAGGTTATGGCAAATCCATATTTTCGAAGAAGGTAATACAAGAACAACGGCGGTTTTCCTCATCAAATATTTGAGAGTGCTTGGCTTTTTTGCAACCAATGACATTTTTGCGGAAAATGCGTGGTATTTCAGAAATGCGCTAGTGCGTGCAAATTATACGAACCTGCAAAAAGGCATTTATGAAACGACAGAGTATCTTGAAATATTTCTAAGAAACCTACTTTTGAACGAAAAACATGAGCTTCACAACCGAAATCTTCATATAAGTGGACTTAGGTATGAAGAAAAAGTGGATATTCGAGACAAGAAAGAGGACATTGAAAGTGTACTTTCAGAAAAAAGTGATCATTTCTCAGTAAAGACGATAGAGCATATCCATAGAGTCTTTGAGGAATTTGGTTTTGATGAAATTTTCGGAAGAAGTTCGGTGATGGAGCTTTTTGAATTGAAAAGCTCAGGTGCCTCCAAGTTTCTTTCCAAGCAGGTGCAGGCGGATATGATTGAGCCGGTATCCGGTTACGGAAAAGGAAGATATAAATTTAAGAAATAATGAAAAAAACTCCTCATGGCAGAATGGATTCGGTTTGAATCTGTTCTAACTATGAGGAGTTTTATTTTAAGAAGTGTCGCTTTTCCGGTGTAGTATACACCCATTGACGTCAAATCGTTGTTTGAGTGACCGAATTAATACAGCTTTGCACCGGCTGGGATGTGGTCGTCTACCATCAACAAATGGAGAGATTCTTTACCGTCCTTTCGGTTCACAGCGCTGATGACCATACCGCAGGAGTCGATGCCCATCATTGCGCGTGGTGGCAAGTTGGTGATGGCGATCAAGGTTTTGCCGATGAGTTCATCCGGTTCGTAGTATTCGTGAATACCGCGACGGGACGATATCATACTTTTGGTAAAAATACAACGCCGTACAACGTAAAATAAATAAAATTTGACATAAAAAAGCCCAAATTTCTGCGATTTATCTACCTCACAAGTGTCGAAGACCAGTCAACCGTACAGAACAGTCATTTGAATAAAATGAAATTTGCAGGGTAAATCTGAAGATAATTAAAAAATAAAAAAGTTCTTAAGCAGGAATCGTGATGCTGGCTGTTGCCGGATGTGTAAATTCTTGTTTAAGGACTTTTTTGGGGTTTGATAGCAAAAAATATGATATGATATCAGTAAACGTAGAAATACGGATAAAAAATATATTAAGAAAAGAGATGGAGAAAAGTTATGAATCTAAAAGGAGTGAATTTGAAAAAGAAAAGGACAAAAATTCAGATGGTGCTGACGGTTCTCGTTATACTGTCGGTAGTCAGACAGTTTTTCCTGGGAAATTACCACAATATGTTTTTGGGAATTCTGACCCTGTTTTTGTTCATGGTACCTGCTGTATTAGATCAGAAACTGGGAGTAACGATACCGGTAGGATTGGAGACGGTGATTCTAATCTTTATCTTTTCGGCAGAAATACTGGGAGAGATCAACGCATTTTATGTAAAGATTCCTGTGTGGGATACCATTTTACATACGACAAACGGTTTTCTTATGGCGGCAATTGGATTTGCACTAATCGACCTGTTTAACAGAAGTGACCGGTTCTCGATTAAGATGTCTCCGTATTTCGTGGCATTTTTTGCATTTTGTTTTTCGATGACAGTCGGTGTATTGTGGGAGTTCTTCGAATTTTCGATGGACTGGTTCTTTGGACAGGATATGCAGAAAGACTGGATCCTGCCAGCGATCAACTCTGTGAAACTTAACCCGACAGGTGCAAATGTTCCGGTGCATGTGGACATCCAGTCAGTGGTAATCAATGGCGAAAAATGGAATCTGGGAGGATATCTGGATATCGGAATAGTGGACACGATGAAAGATCTGATGGTGAATTTTATCGGAGCGGTGGTGTTCTCGATCATCGGAATTCTATATCTGAAGCACCGCGGCAAAGGAAAACTTGCGGCATCACTGATCCCGCAGGTAAGAGACGAGAAGGCGCAGAAGCAATAAAAAGAACTGGATAAGAGTGGATTATGGAAAAGAATATACAGAAGATCAAAATAAAGAACCAATTAGAATTATGGGCATTCTGTGCGGTCATTGGAACTGTGGCGGGAGCTTTGGTCTGGGCATTGCTGAAGATCATGGCAATAGGAACAGAAATGATATGGGAGTGGATACCGGAAAAAATCCATATTCCGTATTATACAGTGCTCGTGTGTACTGTGGGCGGAGCCATTATCGGGATATTTCGAAAGTTATACGGGGATTATCCGGAAGATATGGAAACAGTCATGGGAAAAGTAAAGACAGAAAAAAGATACGAATATAAAAATATGCTGGTTATGATGATCGCAGCACTGCTGCCGCTTCTGATTGGAAGCAGTGTAGGTCCGGAGGCAGGACTTACCGGGATTATCGTAGGCTTATGTTACTGGGCAGGGGATAATCTGAAATTTGCAAAACAGCATACAAAGGAATATTCACAGATCGGTGCAGCCGTTTCCCTTAGTGTGTTATTTCAGGCACCGTTATTTGGGATCTTTGAGGTGGAGGAAGATCCGGATATGCAGCTGGCAGAACTGGGACGTGGATCTAAGATCTTCATATATGGAATTGCACTTGCAGCCGGAACCGGAAGTTATGCGGGACTTTCTGCTTTGCTGGGCGGAGGAATGCCCGGGATTCCATCATTTGATACAGTGGTGGTACAGAGAATCGATTATGTGATGATGTTTGTGTATATGCTCTGCGGATGTGTGCTTGCATATTTTTACGAGACAACACACACTGTAACCGAAGTCATTGCCGGGAAAATTCCGGATATCGCAAAAGAAATTCTGGCAGGGATATGTCTGGGTGTGATCGGAATGTTGATACCGGCAGTGATGTTTTCGGGAGAAGAGCAGATGGGAGCCCTTATGAAAGAGTATGCCGGTTATATGGCGATAGCATTGATCGGCGTAGCATTTCTGAAAATCGTATTGACAAATCTCTGTATCCAGTTTGGATTAAAAGGAGGACATTTTTTTCCGGTTATCTTTGCGGGAGTGTGTCTGGGATACGGACTTGCGATGCTGTTCTTCGGACAGCAGGGGGACAGTCATGTTGTATTTGCTGCAGCGATTGTAACATCGACGCTTCTGGGTGGTATTATGAAGAAGCCACTGGCGGTGACCATGCTTTTGTTCCTGTGCTTTCCGGTGAAGATATTTATATGGATATTTATTGCGGCAGCAGTGGGAAGTAAATGTGTGAAGAAGATGGGAAAAGAAGTATAGTGAAAAAATCACCCGTTATCAGTATGTGTTTCAATGATGCAAACAGGAATACATATTGATAGCGGGCATTTTTTATCGGAATTTGCGGACCTTCTGCGAGATATGTTCCAGTTCTTCTTTTGAAAGCTCCGGGAGCCGTTCCAGCTTATCCATGAACATAGCAAGCGTTTCTTTTTGATGCATTTCGACCAGTTGTGTGTAGAAGTTTACGACAACGCCTGTGACGATTGCAACGACAAAAATAGTGTAAATCGTGAGCAGGACGGAACAGATTTTTCCAATCAGTGTGACGGTAACAATGTCTCCAAATCCGGCGGTAGAGATGACGGCGTAACAATACCACAGCGCATCAACATAGCGGTGGATATCCGGTTCGACAAGCTGGATAACGGCGGCATCGGCCAGAAGGAAGAGGACAAAACCTAAAAGAATATGATCTGCCCGTGTGCGTTTTAAAATTCCCCATAATATTCTGAGTTTTTTCATAACCTATTTCTCCTTGTATCCGTGTAAAAACTGATTTAAGTATATCATGAAATGCGTAAAAATGTTCGGATTTTTTGATAATAAAATAGTAGATGTTCAGAACCCCATTAGTTAAAAATGATATCTGAGGTTTCGTTCAGTGCTTTGCGGATCGCTGTGAAATCGTTTAGTCCAACCCACACCACCCTAAAGGGAAAACAAAAAAGAGCAGCCTAAGCTACTCTTTTTGTAACATGCTTTTCTTTTATAAAAATTTGGGTGTATTCTGTTAAATACACCCGTTTTTTTGAGTGTTTTTTTGATATTAATAGAGCTTTGCACCGGCTGGGATGTGGTCGTCTACCATCAACAAATGGAGAGATTCTTTCCCATCCTTTTGGTTCACGGCGCTGATTACCATGCCGCAGGAGTCGATGCCCATCATTGCACGTGGTGGCAAGTTGGTGATGGCAATCAAGGTTTTGCCGATGAGTTCTTCCGGTTCGTAGTATTCGTGAATGCCGCTGAGGATGGTTCTATTAACGCCGGAGCCGTCATCGAGGGTGAATTGAAGGAGCTTCTTACTTTTTGGCACTGCCTTGCAATCCAATACCTTTACGGCGCGGAAGTCGCTCTTGGAGAAGGTTTCGAAATCTACCATGTCTTTGAAGAGGGGTTCTACTTCAACGCCGGTAAAGTCGATTTCTTCTACAATTGCGTCATTCTTTTCTTCCTTCTTAGCGGCCTTTTTGGACTTTGGTTCGTCGAGTGGCTTCATAGTCGGGAAGAGCAATACGTCACGGATGGATTCTGCGTTGGTAAGGAGCATAACCATACGGTCAATCCCAATCCCAAGGCCGCCGGTTGGTGGTAAGCCGTATTCGAGGGCTTGGATGAAGTCGTTATCCATTGGATGGGCTTCGTCGTCACCTTGGCGTTTTGCTTCAACTTGTTCTTCGAAGCGTTGGCGTTGGTCGATTGGGTTGTTCAATTCAGAGAATGCATTGGCGTGTTCGCGGCCGATGATGAAGAGTTCAAAACGGTCGGTGAGGTCCGGATTGGAGCTCTTGCGGCGTGCCAATGGGGAGATTTCTACAGGGTAGTCGGTGATAAAGGTTGGTTGGATTAAGGTGTGTTCAACAGCGAGGTCGAAGAGTTCTTCGAGCACTTTACCACGGCCCATGTTTTCAGGAATTTCTGCGCCGGCGTTGCGTGCAGCTTGACGGAATTCTTCGTCGCTCATGTCGCTGAGGTAGTCAATGCCGGTTGCGTCCTTAACAGCGTCGGTCATAGAGATGCGGCGCCATGGACTGTCGAGGTCGATTTCTACGTCACCGTTCATAAATACGCCTGTACCGAGGACTTCGTGTGCAACGGTGCGGAAGAGGTCTTCGGTGAGATCCATCATGGTTTCGTAGTCGCCGTATGCTTGGTAAACTTCCAAGAGGGTGAATTCAGGGTTGTGACGGGTGTCAATCCCTTCATTACGGAATACACGACCGATTTCGTATACGCGTTCCATGCCACCAACGATGAGGCGTTTGAGGTGGAGTTCGAGGGCGATACGCATGTAAAGGTCGATGTCCAATGCGTTGTGGTGGGTGATAAATGGACGTGCGGTTGCGCCACCGGCGATGGTATGGAGCACTGGGGTTTCAACTTCGAGGAATGCGCGTTCATCAAGGTAACGACGTACTGCGGTGATGATTTTGGAGCGCAAGACGAAGGTGTTTTTAACGTCCGGATTCATGATCAAGTCAACGTAGCGTTGACGATAGCGAAGCTCGGTGTCGGTCAAACCATGGTACTTTTCAGGAAGTGGACGCATGGATTTGCAGAGGTGTTCAAATTGGCTGACTTTGATACTGAGTTCACCGCGGTCGGTAACGAAAACGGTACCGGTGATGCCTACGATGTCGCCGATGTCAGCTTTTTTGAAGAACCAATGCATGTCTTCGCCAATGACGTCTTGGCGGGAGTAGATTTGAATGTTACCGGAAAGGTCCGTTACGTTGGCAAAGCCAGCTTTCCCTTGACCGCGTTTTGCCATGATACGGCCTGCGATTTTAACTTCTTCACCGTTTTCGATGAGGGCATCTTTGTTTTGGATGATTTCATCGATGTGGTGGGTGATGTCAAAGCGATGACCAAATGGGTCTACGCCGCGTTCACGGAGTGCGTCCATCTTTTCGATGCGGACGTTCATAATTTGTTTAAGACCGCCGTCTGCCTTCTTATTGCCGTTAGACATTGATTATTTTGCCTCCTTCGCTTTGTCAAGAGATACGCTGATTACTTCATATTCAAGGGTGCCAACAGGAGCTTCAACCTTGATGGTTTGACCTTGGCGTTTGCCCAAGAGTGCAGCCCCGAGTGGGGATTCGTTAGAAATTTTGTTTTGCATTGGGTCGGCTTCACTGGTGCCGACAATACGATATTCTTCTACATCATCAAATTCAACGTCACGTACGGTGACATAAGAACCGATGTTGATTACGCCGGAAGAGATGTTTTCGTCTTCAATGACTTTTGCTTTATGAATGGTTGCTTCAAGGGTCTGGATGCGCCCTTCGATGAAGGCCTGTTCATTTTTAGCGTCATCGTATTCAGAGTTTTCGCTAAGGTCACCGAAGTCAATCGCTTGTTTCAGGCGTTCTGCGACTTCTTTACGACGTACAGTTTTTAAGTTGACCAGTTCTTCTTTGAGGTTCTCAAGACCTTCTCGTGTAAGAATTACAGCTTCATCCATGTTGGTTGCCTCCAGTATAAATTTTGTAAAATCGTTGTTTGTACAATAAATAAATTGGACATTCGCCCAATCTAACTAATTATATTTACTTCTTTATAGAATGTCAAGATAGGGAATGGCCAGTTTAAATGCGGTTTTGTGGCGAATATGTGTTTTATTTCATATTGAAATGGGGTATAATAGGGGCACAAACTGTTACGAAAGGAGATTAGATTTATGGCACTGCCAGAAGAAAGTAAAAGAAAAAAAGACAAGCCACTCACTCCTAGACAGCAAAATATTCTTCAATTTATTATTAACGAGGTTGAAACACGAGGGTATCCGCCGGCTGTGCGCGAAATCGGTCGTGAAGTGGGGCTGAGTTCCAGTTCAACGGTGCATGCACATTTGACAACCCTTGAAAAGAAGGGCTATATTCAGCGTGATCCCACCAAGCCTCGTGCGATTATGATTTTACGCAATCCGGATGGTTCAGCGTTTAATATTGCTGGCGAGGTTCCACCGGTTGATTCTACACATGATGAAATGGTAGATTTGCCGGTGCTTGGCAATGTGGCTGCGGGTGAACCGATTTTTGCTGACGAAAACGTTGAGGATAAGATTACTTTCCCGATGCGCTTTGTGCGTGATGAAGGGTCGTTTATGTTGCGTATTCGTGGCGAAAGCATGATTAAGGTCGGCATTATGGATGGTGACTATATTATCGTGGCACCGCAGCAAACGGCGCAAAATGGTGAGATTGTGGTGGCGTTGATCGGTGATGAAGCCACCTGCAAGACGTTCTATTTTGAAAAGAATATGGTGCGCCTGCAACCTGAAAATGATGAGATGGAACCAATCTATGTAGAAAACCCAATGATTATCGGGAAGGTTATTGGTGTTTATCGTGACCTTCATTGAGTGAATTTTGAATGATTTTTAGCGCAAAGAGAAGCGCCCTCAATAATTTGGATATCCAAGTTATTGAGGGCGCTTTTGCGTGCGTGTTTGTAGGGGCGGGGATTATACGTCAATGGTTTCGGTGTAATCGTTGCCGAGGTTATTGCCATTGTTACGGCCGCCTAGATTGGAGCTGAAGTAAATCTGGTTAGGCAAGCTTGGTGCCGGCATAAAAATCCAAAAGAGGAGATAGAGTGTTGGTCCCGGAATACCGCCCGGTATCAGTAAGAGTAAAAAGATAAGGCGAAAAATGCTGGCGGAAATACCGAAGTATTCGCCGAGACCACCGCATACACCGGCAATCTTTCTATGTGTTGCCGAACGTGTTAATTTCTTTTTCTTCATGGAATCACCTCAATCGTTAGCGGGATTAGATGCATTGGAACGGAAGATCGCACATGTCTTCGAAATAGTCCATGTCGAGGATTTCGAGTTCATCGTTTGTTTTGCGAATCAGCCCTTCAACTTCGAGGTTGCGCATAACGGTCGATACAGATACGCGGTTGATGCCGATGTATTTGGAAATATCGTAGTGCGAAAGTTTTCCGTAGAAAATGTAGTGGTTGTTGTTTAAGCGATGTCCGTATTCAAGTACGTATTTGTAGATGAATTTGCATACACGGTAGCGTGGGTCCTTTACGAGGTCATCAGCTACCTGATGGTGGGCGTTGAGTGACAAGGTGCAGAGCCAGTCAATCAATACTTTGTTGAGCTCAGGACGTTCTCTTAAAAGTTCTTCGACGAAATCGCGGCTGAAACGGTAGATGGTGCAATCCGTTTTGGCAATGATTTGTTCGCTGGAATCGCTGCTTTCGTTCAAGAAGAACAAGGATTCAGCGCAAAGGCTAGGTGCCATCAACACGTGGATGATACGTTCTTTGCCGTTAGGAGTGAGAATGCTGTGATAAGCAATCCCTTTGGTAATAAAATACAGATAATCTACCGGTTGACAGCTTGCGATAATGCAGCTGCTTTTTTTGAATTGTATTTTTTCAGCTTTGTCAAGATAGTCAGAAAGAATAGAGAGTTGTTCGTCCTGACGGAAGAAATATTCCATTTCTTTGTTAGTTACTTTTTCTGACATATAGATTCTCCTTTGAATGAAAAAAGAAGTGGTTAAACTATTACGTATTATATCATGAAGACGAATAAAACGAATGATAAAAAAGTAACATTTTGTTATTCGTTTTTTGCGTAAAAGCAGTAAATGCGATATACTACCAGTATCGCGTATAGAGAGGAGTCGTGTGAGTGGTAGCGTTAGGTGCACATATGACAACATCGAAAGGCTTTGACAAGGCCGGTGAAGTGGCACGAAGCATTGATGCGGACGCGATGCAGGTCTTTACACGAAATCCGCGTGGTGGTCGCGCACGCGTGCTCAAGGAAAAAGAGTTGGCCAATTTGGCGGTGCTTTGCAACAGTGGCTTCAAAATTATTGCACATGCGCCCTATACGGTCAATTTGGCGTCGAGCAAGGAGGATGTGCGTGATTTTGGTGTGCGTACCATTAGCGAGGATTTGCAACGCATTGACTTATTGCATGCGGAAGCATTGGTTGTTCATAGTGGTGCCCATATCGGTGCCGGTAAGGAAAAGGGGCTTGCACGTCTCATAGAAAGCTTGGAGGTGCTTTTGCCACAGGTGCCTGCAGGCTGTAGAATTTTATTGGAAACGATGAGTGGACAAGGCACGGAGCTGGGGTCGACGCTTGAAGAATTGGAACGTGTACTCAAGCATTTTGGCTTTGCGCCGGGCTTGGGGATTTGCTTGGATAGCTGTCACTTGTTTGCAGCAGGCTATGATGTGTGCGACTGGCAAAGCTTCAAGGCGCAGTTCACGGCGAAAATGCCGTGGCAGGTGGTTGGCTGTATTCACTTGAACGACAGCAAAACCGAACGCGCCAGCCACAAAGACCGCCACGAGAAATTGGGGTGCGGGTGTATTGGCTGGGATGGCCTTTCGCGCATCGTTTTGGCCGAAAAAAACAATATGTTTCCTATTATAATGGAAACACCAAATGAGCTTTCCGGGTGGGCGGATGAAATAGCTCGCCTTAAAGATGTGTTGAAACAATAAGGAGGAACCATGGCTTTTCGTTTAATGGATTTTGGTATCCCGAATTTTGATACCAATGTGGATTATCTTTACAAGACAGCTGTTGAGCATGGCGAAAGCCATGTTTGCGACAAGGAAGAATACCTTGTTTATCGCATGGGTGATACCCCGATGTTGGTGGTGTTGCGTTTTCAATTCGAAGCGGATGGGGAAACACCGGCGAATGTAATTGCACATACTTTTTTGGACAGCGACTTGCGCTGGTCAAAGGATATGGTACAATTAACAGACGGGGATCATGCTACGGTGAGGCTCGGTGGTATGTGGTTTAATGCGGAAGTGATTAACCCAAGTGCGCAAGGGAACGCCTTCGTGCCAACAATTTTTCCGGAGCAAGTCAAGTTTGGCCGTACCCCGATTAGCTGTGATGCAGACTACACTTATACCGAAGGCAAGGTTGTGCCGGGGTTAGAGGGCAATGTACAGCTCCTTGCACGTGTCGAAAGCATTACCCCACAGATTGTGAGTAAGTTATGGCTCTTTAGTGTGGTGCGCCTAAAAACTGAAAACGGCTTTATCGATATTACCGTAGGTCGCGATGCGTTGGAAAAGCAGCTGGACTTCTGTAATGTAGGTGATTTGTGTTTCATCCAAGGCCCACTGTCCTTGATGAAAACCTGGGAATAAAATTCTTCAAAAAAAAGAAAGAAAGGCTTGACGAGTCCAAAGGTCTGAAATATAATAATGTAGTCTGAGTATCGAATGATTTTCAAGTGAAAGAGGTGTGAGTGATGAAAACAGGGATTCATCCTAACTATAACGAAGTTAAAGTAATCTGCGCTTGCGGCAATGAATTCACAACCCGTTCCACTAATAATGGCGACATCAAGGTTGAAGTATGTTCCGCATGCCATCCTTTCTATACCGGGAAGCAACGTCTCCGCGGTGCAAAGGGTCGCGTAGAAGCTTTCAACAAAAAATACAAACGCGACTAATTTTTGTCGAGTGTTCAAATCCTGCGATTGTATCGCAGGATTTTTTTGTTGCCACAAAATAGGCAGTGAGGGATGGTCTGCTTTGTGGTAATTGATTAAGAAACATTTTCAATGATGGTCTGAGTAGTGATTTGATAGAAAAATATTTTCTGCTTTTTTCAATGCGTCTTAATATGAAGGAAATGTGAAGAATGTGGAGAGGAAGGGCTTGATGTCAAGTATAATTGCGATTTTTTGTTGTCAAATCTAATCAAATTTGATAGTATAACAGTTGTTACGATGGACGATTTGTAAAAGAAATCGTTCAAATATTGCAATTATTTGCTAAAAACTTTTGTAAAAGGAAAGGATGTAGAAAATGAAGCATAAGAAACTGATGTCTGTGCTGATTTTGGCAGTGCTCGCTTTGCTCGTACCAAACGCTGCTTTTGCAAGCGGTGAAGCGCTTGGCGATCAATTGCCACTCTGGAGTATGATTCCATTTGCCGGCATGCTCCTCTCTATCGCTATCTTCCCAATTGTTAAGCCACATTGGTGGGAAAAGAACATGTTGTGGGTAGCGCTCTTCTGGTCTTTTGTATTCCTCGTACCATTTGTATTTGCTTATGGTATGGACGAAACCATCTACCAGTTGATTCATACTGTAGTTTTGGACTACGTACCATTTTTACTTTTGTTATTTGCGCTCTATGCAGTTGCAGGTGGCATCGTGTTGAAAGGCTCCTTGGTTGGGACTCCTAAGCTCAACACCGTTATCCTTGCAATCGGTACTGTGCTCGCTAGTGTAATCGGTACTACCGGTGCTGCGATGGTATTGATTCGCCCATTGATTCGTGCAAACGAATTCCGTAAGCGCAAAATGCACACCATCATCTTCTTTATCTTCTTAGTCTGCAATATCGGTGGTGCTTTAACCCCTGTTGGTGACCCACCACTCTTCATGGGCTTCTTGCGTGGTATTCCATTCTTCTGGACTACCATCCACTTGATGCCTTTGTATCTCTTTACCTCTGTAGTTCTTTTGGTAATCTACTACATCGTAGAATCCAAGAAGTACAAGCAAGACCTTGCAGATGGTTGTGCACAACCTGAACATTCCGGCGAAAAGCTTCACATTGAAGGTCTTCACAACTTGCTCTTCATCGCATTGATTCTCTTCGCTGTAGTTTTGAGTGGTACCCTCGCTCAAAGCCCGGCTTTCCAAACTGCTGATGGTGCTGTTAAGGGTCTTCACCTCTACAGCTATCATGGTCATGACCTTGTTGCTACCTGGCCTAACATCATCAAGGACGTTCTTCTTCTTGTAGCTGCGTTCCTCTCTATGAAGACCACCAAGAAGGAAATCCGCGAATTCAACAACTTTAACTGGGGCGCTATTGAAGAAGTTGCTAAGCTCTTCATCGGTATCTTTATCACCATGATCCCAGCACTTGCAATTCTCGGCGCTCGTGGTGCTAGCCTTGGTTTGCACAGCGAATGGCAATTCTTCTGGAGCACCGGTATGCTTTCCGGGTTCTTGGATAACACCCCTACCTACCTCGTATTCCTCACCACTGCAGCAGCAATGGGTGCAGCTGAAGGTTTGGTAACCACCATCGGTGTTGTTGAAGTACCTATCTTGATTGCTGTATCTGCTGGTGCGGTATTCATGGGCGCACTCTCCTACATTGGTAACGCACCTAACTTCATGGTTCGTTCCATTGCAGAAGAAAGCAACATCAAGATGCCAAGCTTCTTTGGTTACATGAAGTGGTCCTTCGGGATTTTGGTTCCATTGTTCCTCTTGGATACCTTGATCTTCATGCTTTAATTTTGAAATTGATAAGGAAACGACAATTGCGTCGTTTCCTTATTTTTTGCTGAAATTTCGCTTGAAATGCGCAAAGGGGAATGAAAAAATATGGGCTGTGTTGTATAATTAAAAGTGGAATGTTTTTGATAACATGTGATTAAGGACCCCGAGCGATAGCAAGGGTGGGAGGTAATTATGGACGAAAAAGAACTGCAATTAAAGGCAAACACGATTCGTCGTGATATTGTCAAGATGATTGGTGCAGCAAACAGTGGTCACCCAGGTGGATCTCTTTCCGCAGTGGAATTATTAACTTATCTTTATTTTGAAGAGATGCACATTGACCCAGCCCAACCAGATATGCAGGATCGCGATTTGTTTGTGCTTTCAAAGGGGCACGCAGCACCGGTGTTGTACGCAACCTTGGCGGAACGTGGCTTTTTTGCGCCAGAAGAGTTGATGAGTTTGCGTAAACTCGGCAGTATGTTGCAAGGGCATCCGGATATGCGTAAGGTGCCGGGTGTAGACATGTCAACCGGTTCTCTTGGGACCGGGATTTCTGCTGCTGTAGGGATGGCAATGGCGAAAAAGCTCGACAAGAGCGAACGCTATGTGTATGCACTCCTCGGTGACGGTGAACTCGAAGAAGGGCAAGTGTGGGAAGCTTCTATGGCAGCAGCGCACTACAAGCTCTCTAACTTAATTGCATTCGTAGACCACAACGGCTTGCAAATTGACGGTCGTTGCGCAGATGTTATGAATGTAGACCCTGTAGATGAAAAATTTGCAGCTTTTGGTTGGGATGTGCAGGTGATTGATGGTCATTCCTACGAAGCCATTGCAGCTGCTATCAAAAATGCAAAAGCAGCAACCAGCGGTAAGCCACAAATGGTAGTGATGAACACCGTAAAGGGCAAGGGTGTATCCTTCATGGAAGACCAAGCCGGCTGGCACGGAAAAGCGCCAAACGCTGAACAAGTAGCGGAAGCGTTGAAAGAATTAGGGGAGGAAGCATAAGAATGGAGAAACAAGCAACACGTGAAGCATACGGTCAAGCACTTGAAGAGCTCGGCGCTGTCCGCCAAGATGTTGTCGTTCTTGATGCAGACTTGTCCAAATCAACAAAGACCAGCATGTTCCAAAGCAAATATCCAGACCGTTTCTTTAACGCAGGGATTGCAGAACAAAATTTGATGGGTCTTGCAGCGGGATTTGCTGCTGCCGGGAAGGTGCCATTTGCAAGTACTTTCGCTGTATTTGCGACCGGCCGTGCTTATGACCAAATTCGTAACTCTATTTGCTATCCGCGTTTGAACGTAAAGATTGCAGCGACGCATGCCGGGATTACCGTTGGTGAAGACGGCGGGAGTCACCAAGCGTTGGAAGATATTAACCTGATGCGTGGTCTTCCAAATATGACTGTATTGGTGCCGGCTGACGGTCCTGAAGCAAAAAATGCGGTAAAAGCAGCGGCTGAGTATGAAGGCCCTGTATATATCCGTTTGGGACGTTCCGGTGTGCCTACCATTACCGATGCGGATGCACCTTTTGTTATTGGCAAAGGTCGCGTAATGCGTGAAGGTAGTGATGTGACCTTGATCGGTTGTGGGATGATGGTTGCAAAAGCGCTTGAAGCAGCTGATGCACTGGCTGAAGAAGGCGTAAGTGCAGCTGTTATTGATATGAGCACCATTAAGCCTATCGACCGAGAACTCATTGTTGAATGGGCAAAGAAAACCGGCGCGATTGTGACTGCAGAAGAACACAATATCATTGGTGGTCTTGGCAGTGCTGTTGCGGAAGTGCTTGTTGAAGAAGCGCTTGTACCAATGGAACGCGTTGGGATCGAGGATGTATTCGGTGAAAGCGGTACTGGTGGCGAATTGGTTGAAAAATATCGCCTCACCGCAGAACATATCGTAGAAAAAGCAAAACGTGCCATGGCACGCAAGTAATTGAGTGAACATAGCGACCGAGCGTATGCGCTCGGTCGCTTTTTGTATGCTCGACGATAGACAGATGTGTGTATAAGAAATATTTTTAGTGAAAAGAAATACTTCTTATGCATATAAATGACGTTCGGGCATAAGAAAACTAGACGATAAAGAATAAACGTTGTATTATTATCTCTAGCAAAAAACAATGAATACGGGTATATCGCCTAAAAAGTTTGTTTAACGATGGAAGAGGCTTTAAACAGTACGGCAGGGCTGCGATTAAAATGCTTGACGAAAACGGTAGCGACGATTATATTTTTTACTTAGGAAATTGATACGAAACTGTCAGGCAAAGCGAGAGGTTACGCATGAGTGCAAAAAGACATTCGCCTGTATTGAACATAAACACATTAAAACGTGCGGAACGGATTGTGCCACAAGCGCGTACTTGTTGATAATTCGAGTGAAAGAAACACGTTTGCCATAAGAGGAAAAGGAGGTCGTAGGTAGGATGTTATATTTTTTGACGACACCGGCATTAAATGAAAATCAGCAAGAACGCTTGAATAAAGCGCTTGATTATTATGTAGAACGTATTGTAGAAAGTAGCGAGTTGCCGCTGGAACGTGTGCGAGTTGCGCACCGCATGATTCAGCAAAATGTGGTTTATCCGCGCTTGAAGCTTAATTTGGAGGGCGCAATCAATGTATCGGTGCTTCCGGATACCGAGGAAGGCAAACATTATGTGAGCGCTTATGGTGCGCTTGTTAATGAACGTGCCAACAGTTATGGGATCGCACGAGCATTGGATATGATTTTGACTGATTCGCGTATTGGAATTTCCAGTCAATTGGTGGAGGGATGCGTCATCGATGAGGAGTTAACCGCCACCATGCATTTGTGGAATATTATCACTGTTGATGGTCGTAGCTATCATGTGGATACGGCGCTGGATATTATGTCCAACCCACAGGCCGTGCGACGTACCGGTGTGGCAGGTACAGCGCTTTCGACTTTGGGCGATGATGAATTGCCAATGGTAGAAACCCTGTTACCGGCTTATAAGTATTGCTTGGTAAGTGATGATGTGCTTCGAGCTAATCATATTTGGCGATTGGATGAAACTGCTCGTTGCCTATCGAGTTATGTACCGGTAAAAAAGATGTAATGGTATAAGCGCGCAACAGCGATGGTTGTGCGCTTTTTTGTGTGATTTTGTAAAAGAAACGAAAAAAACGTTGTTTTTTGAAAAAAGTTTAAAAAAGATGTTGACGTTTAGAAAAGTAAGTGGTATTATAAAGAAGTCGTCGGGACGGGGCGTGAGCCTCGGGAACGAAAACAAAATATGGCCTGTTGGAGAAGCGGCTTAACTCATCAGCCTTTCACGCTGACATTCAGGGGTTCGAATCCCCTACAGGTCATTAGCCACAATTTTATATTGTGGCTAATGGATGATTAGCTCAGTTGGGAGAGCGTCTGCCTTACAAGCAGAGGGTCGGCGG
>ERZ1034901.355-NODE-355-length-37238-cov-33.994083_pt1 | contig 37238 bp, 42 predicted proteins | sample MGYA00520628_ERZ1034901 | MGnify/ENA primary metagenome ERZ1034901 (study PRJEB33766, sample SAMN09781783) | gut metagenome | biome: gut microbiome | host: Homo sapiens | place: Madagascar | study: EMG produced TPA metagenomics assembly of the PRJNA485056 data... | reverse complement strand
CAGCCGCGGCAGCGGTGCTTAAGCCGTCAGGCGGGAATTGTGCGGGGTTGCCTTAGGCAAACATCTGCAGCAGTGCGCCCATGCCAAGGCCCATAAAGTTGCCGAGGGCAGCGCCCAGAACACCCATCAGAACGCCGATACCGGCAAAGGAGGCATCGTAGGCGGTGGAGATGATGGGCGCAGAAGCCGAGCCGCCGATACAGGCCACGGAAGCCGTGGAGCACATGCAGATGTCCCAATGGAAGATCTTGGACAGGACGAACATGAGCACAACATGGACCACCAGAATGCCCAGGCCGTAAACCACCCACATGGGAGCCGACACCAGATCGACCAGCGTGGCGGTGGAGGCCAGCAGAGAAACAACCGCGTACAGGTAAACATTGGAAAGCTCGGTCACGGCAGGCAGACGGCCCATGGGAGTCATGGCGCAAATCAGGCCCAACACGGTAACGAACACCGTGGTGCAGGTGCCCTTATCGAAGAAGGAAAGGCCCACGCCCTTGAAGAAGCCGTTCAACTGAACGCCCACAAACTGAGAAACAGCCGAAACAATGAGGGACAGGCCGATCAGGAACACCCAGTCAGCAGCGCTGGGCTTGGTGTCTTTATCCTTGGCCACTTCAGCATTGGCAGCGGCAGCCACAGCATCCAGCTTGGAGGTGTCGGCCTTGGTGGCGTTGTTCCACTTGCTTGCGTACTTCACGGCAAACAGCAGCAGTGCGATCCACAGCGAGTAGCAGGCGGTGTCCAGTGCCAGTGCGCAGGAATAAGCGCCGGCGTCCACGGGCAGGGCCTCCTGCATGGCGGCCATGTTGGCAGAGCCGCCCACCCACGAAGCGTACAGGGCAGCCGTTGCGCCCCAGGTTTTTTCTGCGCCGCCCAAAGCGCCGGAGAACAGCGGGAACAGCACCAGGAAGCCAATGCCCAGCGTGATGGCACTGCCCATAAAGATGCCGATCATGCGGGGGCCCAGCTTGCCCAGCTTGCGGAAGTCGCAGCGAAGCAGCATGACAAAGATCATGGCATACAGAATATTGTTCTTGATGGCGCCGTAAGCGGCCGAGCAGCCATCGGAATTGTAAAGGCCGAGGGTGCAGAACAGCATGTTGAACAGATAGATCCATACCAGCGGGGGAATCACATTAAAGATCTTCCATTTTGCATACTTTTCCAGTGCCAGCAATCCGCCTGCCAGCATCATCAGAAATGCTATGTAGGTGAAGCCGTTTGTGATCGTAAACATAGAATCGCTCTCCTTTTTTTGGGGGATCGGCGGCCTGTGGGGCGCGTTTCCCGTTTTTTATTTGCCAGATGCCGGGGCCCAAGATCTACCCCTGCACCAAAACAGCCTGTAGATAAGATCAGTCCTCCAAAAGGCGCAGGACATGGGCTTTCACGCCCTCCAGTCGGCTTTGCTTCCAGCGGCCTTCCTCGGCCTTTTGCGAAAACGGCACAACGATGCTAAGATCCATGTGCGCCCCCTCAAAATAGCCGTCCGGCTCGGTGCTGAAGAAATAGCTGTTCCACACTTCGTCCGGGGCATTGGTAAAGCGCTTTGGCTCCAGATACAGCATCTTGCGCTGTTCCTCGCGCACAAAGGCCTTTGCGCCAAGGGGCGCCAGCAGCTCGTATTCCTCAGCGGGCACATTTTCAAAAATGCCGGGCAGCGGGGCGGCGTCAATGCGTTCTTCCCCGCGCACGATCTGAATGCCCATGGCCTCAAAATCCATTTTTTCTTCGGTAAAGATCAGCTTGAGCAAAATGCCCACATCGGTGTACAGGTGCGCCCGCTGATAATCCGTGTCGAAAATAAAGTTGCCCAGCGAATAGAAAATCGCCTTGCCGTTGTCAAACAGCTCGTAGTTTTCGGGCACATGGGGGTGATGCGCCACCACCACATCCGCGCCAAGCTCTAAGAATTTGCAATAGCGATCACGGGTGTAGGGGTTGGGCATGGGGGCAAACTCCTCGCCGCCATGGGAAACCACAATGCACCAGCGGCATTTTGCCTTGATCTCGGCAATGCGGCGGGCAATATAATCCAGATCGTCCCAGCGGAAGGTGCCCGGCTCGGTGGCTGTGGCGGGAATGCACTCGGCCTGATAGGCCACGCAGAACATTCCGATGCCGCCTGCTTCGTCAAGATACAAAGGCTCCGAGGCTTCCCTCTCGTTCATGCCCGCACCGATGGTGCGGCTGCCCATTTCCGCGGCGATCTTTTTGGTGCTCAGCACGCCCTCGGCCCCGGCATCCATGGTGTGATTGTTGCCGATGCTCCAGATATCCGCATGCATATCCTTGAGCACACAGGCGGCGGCGGGGCTCATGCTGTGAAAAAACACACCGCGCGAGCCATCGTCCACAGCATCGATCAGCGCGCCTTCCACATTGGCCACTGTATGATCGGCGCTGTGAAAAAAGTCCAGCACCGGCTTGGATAACAGGTTTTTATCCTCCCAGCGTTTGTCCATGTAGCGGTCAAAGCCAATATCGCCGGTAAAAACGATCGAGGTTTTCTTCGCTTGCATCGTTGCTTCCTCCCTGCAGTTTATTTGGCCAGTTGGTAAAGAGCCTGTGCGTAAATGTGCATATTCTTCATCAGCTTATCCACTTCGATAAACTCATCGGGCTTGTGCTCACGCACTTCATCCCCCGGGAAGATGGGGCCGAACGCCACCACATTGGGAATGGCCTTGGCATAGGTGCCGCCGCCAATGGATTTTGCCTTGGCGGGCAGGCCGGTTTCCTGGGCATAAACGCCCAGCAGCGTTTTCACCAGCGCACAGTCCTCGGGCATATACAGGCAGGTCTTGTGGGATTCATTGCCCATGGCAAAGCCCGCTTCGGCAAAGGCGCGGGTGCAGGCCGGTGCGCAGTCATCATAGGTAAAGGTGACGGGATAGCGATAGTTGATGCGCACGGTAAAGCCTTCGGCATCGCCCTCGATGGTGCCCAGGTTAAAGCTGAGCGCACCGCTGGCTTCATCGTGCAGCGCAATGCCCAGCTTTGTGCCGGTGGTATCCAGCCCGATGGTTTCTGCAATAAAATGAATGCGGGCGGCTGCCTCGGCCGAAAGCGGCAGCTTATCCAGCGCCATGGCCAGCAGGCCGATGGCATTGATGCCGATCTCCGGCGTTGCGCCGTGGGCGCTCACGCCCGCTGCCTGCAGGGTAAAGCCCTGATCGGTTTCGGTGCAGGAAATGCGCTCTCCGGCGGCCAGCTGCATCAGCTGGGCCTTTTGCTCGGCCGGGCACAGGATCTCGGCCCTGGCGGTGGCGGGCACAATGTTGTGGGCCGTGCCGCCCGTGATCGAAGCCAGCTGCACAGGGCCGCTTTGGGTGTAACGGGTGGTGTAATCCACCGTGATAATGCCCTTTTCGCCGTTGATCACGGGATACTCGCCGTCCGGGGTAAAGCCCATCACCGGCAGTTCTCCGCCGTGGGCCTTGTAATACTTCATGTCGGCGCTGCCGGTTTCCTCGTTGGTGCCGAACAACAGGCGAATGCGCCGCCGCAGGGGCAGCCCGCTGTCACGCAGGGCCGCCAGCGCATACAACGCAGCCATGGTGGGGCCCTTATCGTCCATCGAGCCGCGGCCAAACACCTTGCCCTCCTGCACGATGCCGCCGAAGGGATCAAAGCTCCAGCCGTCCCCCTCGGGCACAACATCCAGATGGCCCAACACGGCGATCATCTCATCGCCGGTGCCGTATTCGCACCAGCCCATCTGGTGATCAAGGTCCACCGTGGCAAAGCCCAGCGCCCGGGCCGCTGACAGAGCATGCTCTAAGCACTGCTGCACGCCGGGGCCGTAGGGTGCGCCCTCCTGTGCGGGCTGCTGCACGCTGCGAATGCGAATGCTTTCGCAAAGCGTTTGTAAAAGCGATTCCTTTTGCCGTTCAACGGCCTCGTTCAATGTCATGCTCATGCTCCTTACTATAAAAAATTCCGCCAAAAGCACACCAACCTGAAAACAGCCCATAATAGGGGAAGCTGTTTTTCACGGGGTGCTTTTGCCGGATCTCATTTGCGTTGTAGACAGCGGAAAACTGCCATTTGCAGAATGAAGCAGCAACGCAGCTATTGTTTTGATGATTTTATTATAATAAGTTTCGTAGTTATTGTCAACATAAATTTATAAATTCTTTTATGTTATTCCCTGTTTTGATTTTATAATATAAAGTTTGCGCCGCGTGCTGTTATTTGCCGATTGACAGAAGCTTAAATGTATATTATATTTAAAAGCAGCAGCGCCGTTATTGCTGCAAAATATAAATCGCACGGGGTGAACAAGGATGCAGCAGAGTTCCGGCCAGCAGGAAAGCTATTATATTGTGGGAGAATCGCGCACCAATGTGGATAATGCCATCACCAAGATCTACGGCAGCTTTTTCATTGCGTTTGAAGTGCTGCCCGCCACCGGCGAGGTGCTGCAGTGTGACTGCTCGGGCACGCTGCCGCTCACCAATGATTTTGTGCGCAGGCTCTTTGTGGGCAAGCGCTTGGAGGCTGACCGTGAGGCCATCGAGGCCGAGGTGAAGCGCCGCTACTACGGCTCATCCAAAAAGGCGGTACTGGTGGCCTATCGCGATGCCCTGAAGCACTTTCAGGCCGCGCTGGCCGAGCAGGCCGACTGAGCCTTGTATCTTATAAAAACAGCAGCTGCTGTTCTCTTTTTGGGGGAACAGCAGCTGCTTTGTGCTTTCAGCAATTATTTTGCGCGGCGGGCAGCCTTACCGGCGGCTTTTTTGGCGCGGGAGCCCTTGCCCGTTTGGGTGCGGGTGGGCTTGGGGGCAGGCGGCACCGGGGCCGGGGCGGGAATCTGGCTCACGGTTTTGATCTGCTTGGCAGGCACAAGATCAATGCGCCAGGTCTGGTTTTCACCGTCCACATCGTTCCAGATCTGTGCCTGTGCGCCGTTTTCAATGCTCATATCCTTCAGGTCGATCACCTTTTTGGTCAGCACATTGCGCAGCTTCACACGGCCATTGTCTAACTCTTCCACTACCCAGCGCTGGCTTTTGCCCGGGGTGCTGGCCCACTGGTGTACCCATGTGCCGTTGGCATTGCCGCCCAGTGCCAGATCCATGGCCTTATCCGTAAAGCAGTTCACAATGCGCCATTCGTTTTCACCGGCCTCCACAAACTTCCACTGCTGCCAGGGCTGGCCCTCATAGCTCCACAGGCGAACCGATGCGCCGTTTTCGGTGTTGTAATCGGCCACTTCCAAAACACGGTTGTTCACAGCGGCAATGGTGTAAACATTGCCCTCGCGGATCACGGTATGTGCTGTTTTTTTCATTCTGATAACCTCCCGAAGCAACGCCAAGGCTTTGTGCGCCGCCATCTTTTCAGAGAAATTTATTTTGCGCGATAACGCGGCATTAAAACACATGATTCTATTCTAATTATTATAGCAAATAAATTTCTGTATTACTACCCAAAAAAATCAAAACTTCTTTGGGCGGTTTGCGCATGCAAAACACCCCGGGTGCTTGCTTGCCCGGGGTGTTTCGTCACGAACATTCAGGAGAAATGAAAAAATGGCATAGATCAGCCCTTTACGGCGGCAAAACCGGCCTCCAGATCGGCAAGGATATCATCGATATGCTCGGTGCCGATGGACAGGCGAATGGTGTTCTGCTTGATGCCCACATTGGCCAGCTCGGCATCGCTCAGCTGGCTGTGGGTGGTAGAAGCCGGGTGGATCACCAGGCTCTTCACATCGGCCACATTGGCCAGCAGGCTGAACAGCTTCAAATGGTCAATAAATGCAAAGGCTTCCTTGCGCCCGCCCTTGATCTCAAAAGTAAAAATCGAGCCGCCGCCGTTGGGGAAATAGCGCTGGTACAGCGCATGGTCGGGGTGATCGGGCAGGCTGGGGTGGTTCACCTTTTCCACCAGCGGATGGGCAGCCAGATACTCCACCACCTTTTTGGTGTTCTCGGCGTGGCGCTCCAAGCGCAGGCTCAGGGTCTCGGTGCCCTGCAGCAGCAAAAATGCGGCAAAGGGGCTGATGCAGGCGCCCTGATCGCGCAGAAGAATGGCGCGGATATAGGTCACAAAAGCAGCCTTTCCGGCGGCCTCGGTAAAACGCACCCCGTGGTAGCTGGGATTGGGCTCGCTGATCCACGGATATTTGCCCGAGGCAGCCCAGTCAAAGGTGCCGCCGTCCACGATCACGCCGCCCAGGGTGGTGCCGTGGCCGCCGATAAACTTGGTGGCGGAATGCACCACCACATCTGCGCCGTGCTCAATGGGGCGGATCAGATACGGGGTGCCGAAGGTGTTGTCGATCACCAGCGGCAGGCCGTGGCGGTGTGCGATCTCGGCAATGGCGTCGATATCGGGAATATCGCAGTTGGGGTTGCCCAGCGTTTCAATATACACCGCCTTGGTGTTGGGCTGAATGGCGTTTTCCACCTGAGCCAGATCATGCGCATCCACAAAAGTGGACTGAATACCGTACAGCGGCAGCGTGTGCTCCAGCAGGTTGCTGGTGCCGCCGTAAATGGTTTTCTGCGCCACGATATGCTCGCCTGCCTTGGCCAGTGCCTGAATGGCATAGGTGATGGCGGCTGCGCCCGAGGCCACGGCCAAACCGGCCACGCCGCCTTCCAGAGCGGCGATGCGATCCTCAAACACGCCCTGTGTCGAGTTGGTCAGGCGGCCGTAGATATTGCCTGCATCGGCCAGGCCAAAGCGGTCGGCTGCGTGCTGGCTATTGCGGAACACATAGCTGGTGGTGGCGTAAATGGGCACAGCGCGTGCATCGCTGGCGGGGTCAGGAGTTTCCTGGCCCACATGAAGCTGCAGAGTCTCAAATTTATAGTTCGACATAATCATTTCCTCTTTTCGATTGATTCAGAATGTGTTTGGTTCGGTCAAAAAGTCTTTTCGCCAAAACGCTCACATTCGCCCAAATCGAAAATTGCTGCGCAGCAGCTGAAGGAAATAATGGTTCATACAAATGCATCCCTTTCCTAAGATGTAGAGGGGGCAGCCGCTCTTTGCTGCGGCTGATGCTATTATTATAACCTACTTACCCAGCATGTCAATAGGTTATTAAAAGAAAATTTTAATAACTTTATGGATGCTCTAAATTTGTGGTTCTAAAATAAAAGAAACTTGTGCCCGATTTGAGCACAAGTCCCGCTATAATGTCTTTAGATCCTTTCATTGACTCAATGATCATAGAATTGGGCAGCAAAACCAATGCAGGTATATTGCCTATGATTTATCCCTATTTACCAAAAATGAAAAGAATTTATTTTTGGAAACCGAGCAGCCAATCTGCAATATCAACGATTCGAATACCTTCATATTGATATTCGTCGTGTCGAGTACGGGCAATTACCATTTTGGGATAAGCATCCTTGATGTGTAATAGAGGGGATACCTCTCGTTCAAAAGTCTTTTCATCGCTGATATTATCGGAAACTTGGATATAAATCTTCTCATTGCGCTTGATGGCAACAAAATCAATTTCCTTTTTGTAAAGGACTCCAACATAGACCTCGTAACCTCGCCGCAACAGTTCAATGGCAACAATATTCTCCAAAATTCTGCCATAGTCCATATTTTTTGTGCCGAGCTTCGCATAGCGGAAAGTATGGTCGCTCAAATAATACTTATCGTTGCTGGACAAGTATTTCTTTCCTTTAATGTCATATCTGCGAATTTTATAAAAAGCAAAGGCATTGCACAGGTACTGCATATAAGAACTGATGGTCACATGATTGACCTTTTCCTGTATGCCATTAAATGCATTCTTAATGCTTCTTGCAGATGTCAGATTAGAGATATTATCCATCAGAAAATCAACTAATCTGTCCATCAGCTGTATATTGCGAATTTTGTATTTCTTGCGAATGTCTCTAACAATTAAAGTATCGAAAACATCGGCAATATAGTCGTATTTGGCTTCCTGGTCTTTGTACAGGTAAGAACCCGCCATACCACCCTCAATCATATATTTGTCCATGGCAGCATATTTGTCGCTATATTCAAAATACTGCATATATTCACTGAAAGAGAACGGAAACACTTTGATTTCAAATGTTCTACCGGTAAACAGTGTGGCAAGGTCAGAGCTCAACAGAAACGCATTGGAACCGGTGATGTAAACATCAAACTTCTCCATGGCGTGCAGACCGTTAATTGCTTTCTCAAAATCGGTACACATCTGTACCTCGTCAATAAGAACGAAATTCTGTTTTCCCTTGATATATTGCGCTTTTACATAATCGTACAAAGGTCTGTATTCAAGCAAATGGTCATATTCCGGCAGATTGAAATTTATATGGATAATGTTATGGTCCGGAATTTCTTCCTCTACATACTCCTTAAATGCTTCGAGCAGCTTCGATTTGCCGCTGCGACGCACACCGGTGATGACTTTAATATCCGGTGTCCCCATCACGTTGATCAATTTATCTAAATACTGGTTACGGTCAATCAGTTTCATCTCATTTCACCTCAATTATATTGTACTCATTCAGTTTACCAAAATCAATATATTTTCAAAAATGGTAAATAGAATCCGTCATTCAAAATGTTCCGTAAAAAATCATACGGCAGAGTGAAAAACGGCTCGCCGATCATGGGTCAGGGGTCTGTGATTTTTGCATTATAAAAAAGAAGGACTCCAAACACGGAAAACTTCGCGTCCCTTTTTTCTGGAATCATACCCAAATATTATCTTTAATAAGTCGGATTAACTGCTCCGGCATGGTATCCAGGTCAGAAATATTGATGAGGTTTACACTACCTGCAGCGGCATATCGTCCATTGCATTCTTGAACTGCTCTACGCTCATGTTGGCGTCCTCCGCAGCCTGTTCGATGGTGATGCGGCCTTTCCTCACTCGCTTCACAAGCATTCTGCGTTCGCCTCTTTCTTTGCTTTCATTCATCATTTCTTCAATGGCTTTGCGCACATCAATTACCTCCACGCCCTCTGGAATATCAAATGGGGTATTTGTCACTGCTTTGATCGCTCTTGCTGTGTTTGCTTCTGTCAGCATACGCCGATTATCAATCAATCATTCAATTATGTTGGAATTTCGGAGAAAGACAAGCAAAAACGACCAAGCATAAATCATTCTGCAAAATTCTTATTGACAGCAGTACACAGATTGCGTATACTATTGTCATAAAGTGCGCAGTCTGCGTACTTCGGAGGTGCTTATGGATATCAAAACTCTGCGAATTGCCCTTGGATACTCTCAGCGACACTTCTCTGAAACATTCGGAATCCCTATCGGGACGATCCGAAACTGGGAGCAGGGTGTTTCTAATCCGCCGTCGTATGTATTTTCGATGATTGCTAAACAAGCAAAAGGGAGTTATATGGTTAATGTAGATACGCTGATCTTCTACAAGCTTATGGAAGAATTGGCCAAGAAAAGCAAAAATGGCATTGAGCCGTTCGTCAATGCCACTACTGAGAATATTGAGGATAAGATTTTCTTCGATGAAAATACCAAGGATCTCTACGGGCAAGGATATCAGATCGTCTGTGATTCCTGTGTCAATGACGACCATCACGATATCATCACCAACCAAGATACTAAGGAATACATCATCCGAGCAAACCAAGACGAAGAAGGAAACTGGTATCTTGTCGTCAAGTTTTTTGATCTGATGGAAGATGGCCCGGATATCATTATTCAAGACGGAGAATGGAATTTCGCCTAACCCCTATTCAAAACCAAGTACGAGTTTTTATTCACCACAGAATGAAGGAAAACAAGTTTATTCGATAGAACTGGGCCGGGAGTTTATGACCCGGAAACCGGAGATAACGACTGCAAAAACAGCTTAAAAAGCCCTGTTCTCTACTTTTTTAGTAGGAGGACAGGGCTTTTCGTATATAAGGGGAATCATTCGGGACGATTGCTGGTGCGGGTGCGGTAGATACCCTTGGGCATATCCGACATATCTTCTTCGTTGGATCGATCAACGATAATAACATTGTTCTTTACCACGAAGTCGCGATTGCAAATGATCTCGCCTACTTTTGCATTGTTCATATACTTCATATCATTCGATCTCCTTTTCCGTATTGCTGCCATCCATTTAGCGGCGTCTTTTCACTTCCCGAAACAGCGATGAACAGCGGGTTTTTTGATTGGATTTTATTATATCACGGTATCTCCTAAAGTCAAACGAATACGACCCTGTTTTGATGGAGCCGTAAAGTGCGGGGTGAAAATCCCGACCGATAGGAACGCCGGATGCCGGGTTCGGTTATCACGGGCGGAAAATGACATTGTTGGGCGAATTCCAGAAAATCTATAGTAGCTTTGTCAATGCACTTCGGAAAATAATAAGTCCGTTCATTCTTTTCAGCGTTTTCTTATCCTGCGTCTGCCAGTACAGATAATCCCCTCCACGCCCTATCTTCCCATAGCAGCCTCATTAGTCCACATCTGCCAAGTCATGCTCTGCGAAATGGGCTTTACCTTCCTTAATATCACGCACGATATTTTCCCAATAACGGATATTGCTATCAGTATGAAAATTCTTTAAAGATAGAAAACGGCAGTATCTGGTTGCAAAAACCAGCTATCGCCAATTTTTCTTGTCGCCCCCTGTACGGCAGCCACCCTATGTCAGCAATGTTCTTTATACTGCCTTATTGCAAGCTGCCCGAACGGGCTTTTTTACTGTTGATTGAATTTTACGCGGGACGATTGTTGCTGCGTTCGCTGCGCTTGATCCCGGCCTTGCGGGTCAATCCCTGTTTATGGGCTTTTTGCAGCTGATATTCGTGCATCGCGATCGCATCCAGAAGATCTCTCGTATTCTGCGTGGTCGAATAATAATTGACACCGTATCGTTTGCACACGATGCTCAGTTGATCCAGCATCTCAATGCTTTCCGGGGATATGCGCTTTACTTCAATGTCGCTATATTCGCTCATGGGCGTGCCCTCCTTTTTCCTCATTCTTTTAACGCCCTTAATGCTTCTTCTGCATCCGAGCAGCGTTTTACAGACGGATCACGGGAAATGCGTTCTGCTTCCAGCATGGCGGCCATTGTTTCCTTGTTGGGCTGCTCGATACGAACATCAAAAGGAAAACCACCAGCACGGAGCGATTGGCGAAGAAACACATTGATTGCCGTGGTAAGGTCAATACCCAATTCACCATACAGTGCTTCGCACTGTTTCTTAATGTCGCTGTCTATACGGACACTGAAATTCGTTGCATCAGCCATGAATGTTCATTCCTTTCCTTGCGCCCATTGCACTTATATTATAGGTCGTTTGCATTGCATAAAAAAGCCCGCAAGGCTTTTCATCGATTTTATGAACCAATATGAGCCTGGTGAGGCTTATTCCATAAGCTCACACTTTCTGCAGCGGTGTATCGTCCATTATTTTCCTAAACTGCTCCACGCTCATGTTTGTGCCCTCCGCAGCTTGCTCAATTGTAATGCGGCCTTTTCTCACCTGCTTCACAAGCACCCTGCGTTCGCCTCTTTCTTCGCTTTCGTTCATCATTTCTTCAACAGCTTTGCACAACACATCGATCACCTCCACGCCCTCAGCGGTGTATTCGGAACAGCTTTGATTGATCTTGCCGCGTTTACTTTATCTGCATACATAAAACATATGTTATTCCGTTCTTCTGTGAAACTATTTTTGTGACATCATTCATCATCCGAAATTAGCCCCCATATTTTTCTGCTTCTGCACAGTTTCGGATATAACCCCTCATATCTCTAATTGATATTTTACCATATATAATTGTGATCTATCAATTATATATGAACTTGGAGAAGAAAAGCTAAGAAGCAAAGCAAAGTCTGATTTCTGGCTGTCGGCATTTGACGATTAAATCATTGCTAAAAGGTGGTTAGAGCCACAGACTCCCGTTTTTTTTGAAAAAACTTTTTAAAAATTCAGCTTGGTATTTTCTCGAATTTTTAAATTTGCGTAACCGAAGGGGTAGCGCAGGATAGCACCAAGGGGGATCGGTGTCAATGATGGGAGCCTTTTTCACACGAAAAACCGCCTATATTTCTACAAGCGGTTTTTTGCTTTGTCATTTATTCATCTGTTGCACTGTCTCCGAACAAGATCCGCCTATAATCGCGGCGGGCATAGAGAATACGGTCAATAAAAACTTCGCTTCCGTAAGCACGGTAGAAGCTGATGTAATGGCCGCTTAACAATAAAGCGATAATCACTCTCTATATCTGCGATCCAAGATAGCGAAGGCTCGCCCTGTGATAGAAAATTTTTTTTGCTGCTCAAAAGCGAACGGCTGTATTTGCAAAAATTCCAGTCTGCGGAACACTTTAAGATCCTTCACTGCAGCGTCTTTAGATCCTCTTTTGTGTCACAATATCAAACAGCTCCTTGGCGCGCTGTGCCTGTTCGTTCAAATCAGCCAGACATGTCCACAGTTCATCGATCAGGCACAAATCATGGAAGCCTATATATTTGTTCCTTGATGTGCTCACTGTACATATGTCCCCCAACAATCGATAGGTTTGTTTTTCACTGGTATGGTAATATAAGCCGCATCTTGTTGTACGAAATATCGTTAAGTGATATAATTGAGTACATAGAATATAAATGCAATGCCAGATTTTTTAAAGGGCGTGATCCGTTGAAAATATACACCATGATCGGCGGTGTGAACGGGGCCGGAAAATCCAGCTTGCTGGGGGTGCTGCGCGCCGAGCGCACAGATTTAGGCCTCGTGGCCGATGCCGGCCAGCTGCCGCCCTCGTGTGATTCCTACGACCTCAGGCCCCAGACCGCCCCGCAGATCGCCTCTGCGCTGGCAAGCGGCGTTTCTTTCACGTTAGAAACCACACTGTCCGGGGAACATCCCAAAAGCCTGTGCCGGAAAACAAAGGCTGCCGGATATCACATTCGCTTGTACTATGTTGGGCTGAATACGCCGGAGGAAAGCATCCAGCGCATTCAAAACCGTGCCGCCCGAGGAGGCCGAAGTACGCCGAAAAAAGTGGTGGAGGCCGATTTTTCCCATCGTTTTGAGGATATTTTGAAGGTGCTGCCCTATTGTGACGAAGCAAAATTTTTTGATAACGATAACGGCTTTGTCCTTGTGGCCGTATACCGTAACGGCCAGATCCTCCCCGTTGGGGAAGACCGGCCTGTATGGCTTACGCAGCTTCTTCAAGCGGCCCGCCCATAAAGCTGCCGTTCTATCCCCCACCGTAAGGAGGTGTCCGCAAAATGTGCTATCTGATTGCCAAGGATCGGTTTGCGCATGGCTGCGTTGCGTTAGAAACAACACATGGAGAGCATTTAGTAGAATTAAAGCATTTGCTAAACGATATGGTCGGCAATACCGGTGTAGAGATCATGACCATCAGCTGCCCTGCCGCCTACGGAGAATATGCGCCCTATCGTTTTGCGCATAGCGAAGAAGAATTGATCGCGCTGGTAAAAGCCATGCGCGGCTAAGGCATTAAAAACAGCGCCGAAAGGAAGAATGCTTTCCCTTCCGGCGCTGTTTTTGCTCAGGTATGTTTTGCCCTTGTCTTAAACGCTTTTTGCACCCTGCAGTGCTTTTCAAGGCACCAGCGCCTGATAGCAGCGGTCAAAGGCCTGCAAAAATTCCGTAAGTTCCTCATGGGTGGTCAAATGGCTCAGGCTGATGCGCCATGAGGACAGCGCGTTTCTGCGGTCATGGCTCACCGCATACACCGCCGCCGAGGGCGCACCCTCGGCAGCACAGGCGGACCGAACGGACACACATACCCCCTGTTGGCTGAGGGCGCGCTGAAACGCCGTTCCCTTTACGCCCGTTACACTTAGGTTCAGAATATGCGGCACCGCGTTGGCCGGGCTGTTGAAGCGCACGGCGGGGTATTGGCCCAGCTGGGTGCGCAGGCGCTGGTTCAGCCCGCTTACATGGGCCATACGCTGCGCTTGCTGCCCCAGCGCCAGCCGAAGCGCCGTTTCGGCTGATACCGCCATGCCCAATGCCGGTGTGCCGCTGCGGTAGGGCGTGGTGCTGCCGCCGCCGTGAATTTGCGCCTCAAGGGCCACCCCGCTTTTTTTCAGCAGCAGGCCGCTGCCGTTGAGGCCGTAAAACTTGTGGGGTGCAAGGCTCATGGTGTCCACCCCGTTTAAGATCAGCTCGGTTTTGCCCACCGCCTGGGTGGCATCCACATGAAGGCGGCAGTGGGGATAGCCCTGCAAAATGGCCGCAATATCGCGGATGGGCTGCACGGTGCCCAGCTCGCTGTCCACAGCGCACACCGCCAGCAGCACGGTGTCCTGCTGCAAAAGCCTTTGCAGATGCGCAAGATCGATGGTTCCGTCCGGCTTGATATCCACCAGCTCCACCTCACAGCCCTGCTTTTGCAGGGCGGCCAGAGCGCCGCTCACCGAGGAATGCTCCAGCGGCGTGGAAATGATATGCCCTCCCATGGGCCGGGCCGCCTGCACAAGGCCCTTGACGGCCAGGTTGTTGGCTTCACTGGCACCGGAGGTGTAAATGATCTCCTCTCCCCTCACGCCCAGCAGGGCTGCAATGCTGTCGGTCACCCGTTCCATTTCTGCCCGGGCGGCCAGCCCTGCGGCATGGGCGGAATTGGGGTTGCCGATATAGCGCCGCTCGGTTTGGCAAAAGGCCTCCAGCACGGCGGCATCGGCCGGGGTGTTGGCGGAATAATCCAGATAGATCATTGTGTGCGCTCCCATGCGGACAGATCTTTTACCACCTCGCCCGCCACAATCAGGCCCGCCGCCGCAGGCACAAAGGCATTGCTGCCCGGAACCTGCCGCCGGAATGTACACTTTCGTGCCGTGCCCTTTGGGCAGATGCAGTGGGCGCGGCAGCTGATGGACAGATCCTCCTGGGGGGTGATGGGCGGCTCTTTGGAATAGACTACCTTGAGTTTCTGGATGCCGCGTTTTTTCAGCTCGTGCCGCATAACCCGCGCCAGCGGACAAATGGAGGTTTCGTAGATATCCGCCACCTGAAAGGCAGAGGCATCCATTTTGTTGCCCGCGCCCATACTGCTGATGATGGGTGTGCCCGCCCGCTGTGCCTGCTGGATAAGCTCCAGCTTGCCGGTAACAGTGTCGATGGCATCCACCACATAATCATATTGGCTGAAGTCAAACAGGGCCGCCGTTTGGGGCGCATAAAAAGTTTTATAGGTATTTACAACGGTATCAGGGCATATATCCTTGATGCGCTGCTCCGCCACATCCACCTTGTACTGCCCCACGGTTTTGCGGGTGGCGAAGATCTGGCGGTTCAGGTTTGTCAGACAAATTCGATCATCGTCGATGAGATCCAGCGTGCCAATGCCGCTGCGGGCCAGTGCCTCTACGGTATAGCCGCCCACGCCGCCAATGCCAAACACCGCCACCCGGGCCCGGTGCAGCCGAGTGATGCCGTCCTGCTTTAAAAGAAGCTGCGTTCTGGAAAACTGATCAAGCATAGTTTCTTTCCTGTTCTATAAAGTTCAAATGATATTTCGAGTGTTTTAATTGCTTATTTCCCGCTTGGTATCTGCGTGATGGTGCCGCCGCCCACAACGGTATCCCCATCGTACAGCACCACAGCCTGCCCCACGGTCATGGCGCGCTGGGGCTCATCAAACACCAGCCGCATGGCCTGCCCGCCCTCGGGATAGGCGGTGGCCCACTGCTCGGCCTGACGGTAGCGGGTTTTGGCCTGAACGCGCATGGGCCCGGTCAGGGCGGGAATGGAGATCCAGTTCATCTCCTGCGCCATCAGCGTATCCGCATACAGCGCGCTTTCCGGCCCAACGGTGACGGTGTTGGCCGCCATATCCTTGCCGCAAACATAAACCGGCGCCCCCATGCTGAGGTGCAGCCCCTTTCGCTGGCCGATGGTGTAGCGGATCGCCCCGTTGTGCTGCCCCACGGCCTTGCCGCTTTCGTTTAAAAAATCTCCTGCCGGATAGTGCTTTCCGGTGTACCGCTCCATAAAAGCGGCGTAGTCCCCGCCCGGCACAAAGCAGATGTCCTGACTATCGTGCTTGCGGGCGTTGCCAAAATGCAACCACTCGGCCAGCGCCCGCACCTCGGCCTTGGTTTTGCCGCCCAGCGGAAACCGGGTGTGGGCCAGCTGCTCCTGTGTGAGCATATACAGCACATAGCTTTGGTCTTTGCCGGCATCCACCGCCTTTTTCAGCAGCCAGCGCCCGGAAGCACTGTCCTGCTCGATGCGGGCATAGTGCCCCGTAGCCACACAGCGCAGCCCGGCCTCGCGCGCCGCCTGCCAAAGCTTATCAAACTTCATATAGCGGTTGCAGTCGATGCACGGGTTGGGCGTTCCGCCAGCCTCATACACGCGAATGAATTTTTCGATGATCTGCTCTTTAAAATCCAGTGTAAAGTCCAGCACCTTGTAGGGGATATCCAGCTGAAAGGCCACTTCGGCGGCATCGTCGATATCCCGCTGCGAGCAGCAGGTGTGAAACGGATTCAGGCCAATATCCGCATTCCGGTACAGCCGCATGGTCGTGCCGCGGCACTCATAGCCCTGCTGCAGCATCAGATACGCTGCCACCGAGCTGTCCACGCCGCCGCTCATGGCGATCAGCGCACTTTTTTCTTTGACAATTTGCATCGTTCCCTAAGCACCCTCATTTTTTCCGCAGGCGGCCCATAAGCCTATGGCTGCTCCCCTGCGCCTATATTCTACCACGCCCTTGGCGCAATTACACTAACATACTATGTTTGTTGGTATATATAGTAGCACGCACCGCCCGCGCTGTCAACCGCAGGGGCTTGCAGCGCGGCAGGGCGCTTTTCCGGTTACGAAGCAAGCATATTGGGAAGCTCCGCCGCAAAAGAAAAATATCCGTTTTCATACCGCATGGTAAAAAAGGCTTGGTATTTTTCCAGAACCGTTTTCACATTTTGCAGCCCAAACCCGTGCAGCTCGGCCGGACTTTTGGTGGTGGCAATGGTATTCTCCACGATGGTCACGGGCAGCGAAGTGTTTCTGACCGATAGGAACAGCGCATCCTTTAAAATCAGCTGCACATAAATGCTTCGCCCTTCCGGCGGCACTTTTTGGCAGGCTTCGATCGCATTATCCAAAAGATTATTCATCACTACCGTCATATCCATGGGGGCGATCAGAAGCCCGGACAGATCGTTCACCGAAAACCGGATGTCTATCTGATATTTTTGGGCAGCATATCCCTTTTGATTCAACAGCGCATCCATGGTGTGGTTATGAGTTCTCACCAAAAGGACCCGCTCGGTCTGCCGGGCTTTTAGGTGCGCAGCATAGCTTTTTGCATCGTCGATCTCACCGGCTGCCAAATAATTGTGCAGCATATCGATATGCGCGTTAAAATCATGGGTCAGCTTTCGCTGCTCTGCATACGAATTGCCCAGCGCCTCCACGCTGTCTTTCTGTGCTTTCATCTGAACCTGCAGCATCAGGTTTTCCTGCTTTAATTGTGCCGCCTGCTCCAGCCAGCTGATCAGGCAAAAGGTGCCGATATTTACGCAACTGGAAAAAACCGCACAGAAAAGCAATAATGCGGGGCTGATCTGTTGATTTTGAAACCCATCCCCCAAAACGGCCGTCATGGCGATCGATAGCAGGGATATGCCCATCGACACGGCGGCTCCCACTGTGCTCACGGAATTTCCCGGCCGGTAGGGATGGAGCTTTTTCACAAAGACACAAAGCAGCAGGATCAGAATGTGAACCAAAATTGCCGGGACAAAATGAAGGCTGCCGCCGGAAAAAAGCGAGGTCTTTTCCGGGATCAGCGTGAAAGCGGCGGTAAAAACCAGATTGTCCATGCAAATGGACCAGGAATAAAAAGAAACCGTAACAAACAGCCTTAAAACCGGCGTTCCTATGTATAAAAGGAAGTGCATGAGCAGCAGCGGAGCAAAGCCTATCGCCAAGCGGAAAATTCCGCTGATTCCCGTTACGGCATAGGCAATGGGCAATCTTGCCGCTGTGCAAACCGAAAAGGCAAGCCAAAACCGTTTTCCGCTGATCCTTTGCGGGGAAAAAGCACTGTACATCAGAATTGCGGAAACAGACGAGATCCACACGCCTGTCAGCGATAAAGCCAAGGCACTCATTGTCTGCTCCTCCACTGTAAGTGCAGCGCTTTTATTTCGCTGTATCGTTTTTGGCTTATGGGCAGTTCCTCTTTGTTTACAAGCAGCACCCCATTGTAATTCAGCTTTTCGATATACCGCATATTCACAAGATAGCTTTTATGCACCCGCAGAAAGCCTGCCAAAGCAAGCTGCTCTTCCAATTCTGCCATAACAGCATAGAAGCACTTGTTTTCCTTTTGCTCGTCTGTAAGGTGCAGATAGATCAGGCGTTTGCTGCTTTCAAGATACAAAATATCATCATATTTTATAGTGCACGGCTGCCCGTTGACGGCAAACAGCAAACGGTCGGCATGGCTCTGTGCTTCGCGGATGGCCTCGTTTAAATAGCGGGGCAGCTTTTCCTCGATGTTGGATTTCAACAGATATCGAAAGGCCTTCACCTCATACCCTTCCGGGGAATATTCCATGTAATGCGTTACAAAGATCAGCACGGTATCCAGACGGAGCTTCCGCACCCTGCGCGCGATTTCCAGCCCATTGTAGTTTCCCATATCAATATCCAGAAACATGATTTGAAAATCACTCAGAAACTGATCCGTCAGTTTTTCCGGCGCTGAGCAGCCCGTTATGCAGATCGGTCGGTCGGCTGTTAATTCTTTCAAACGATCCACCATATCCTGCACAAACTTTTTGTCGTCATCACAGACCAGTACACGGATTTGCATTTACAGTTTCTCCTTCATGGCGCAAGAGTACATTCCGGTTAGAATTAAATTTAAAATAAGTCGTTTTTTAAAAAATGTCAAGATTCTTTGTTTGATCCCGAAAATCCCATCATTTTCACATGGGAAATTTCACCATCGGCACGATAAACCCTCCTGCCGCAGAATTTTTCCGGCAGGCGGCCCAGCCGGTGCAGGCTGAAACGCGAGCTTTTATAAGCCTATTTCTGCTTTTGTTACAAATTTTCCGGCTTATATTACATTTTTGTTGAATTTTAAGCGATATTATGCTATATTGAATACAAAACAATTGCTTTCGTTCAACTTGTCCATATCCGGCAGCACACGGGCTGAACACCGGCGTTTGAAAGAAAAGGAGCAGCATTATGCACAATGAAAATCAAAAATTCTGGCCTATATGCGGCTGGGCAGCCTCTGTACTTTCACAGCTAATTTATTGGTGTGCTTTTATTTTTCGGCACAATACGATCATTTTATCCCCCGGTGGCCGATTGCATCCGGCTTATACCTATGCACAGGTCGATGCTATGATGGCGCAAAAACTTGCTCCTTTTGATAATCTGTTTGCATTTTGTATGGATTTAATAGTTCCCTTCCTTTCTCTTGTGCTGCTGTTTGTAATCTATGAAATTCATCTTTCTCCTAAAAAACCGCACCATGCACCTCTTTTCTTGTGGCTCGGCATTGTTGCTGCCGGGCTGGCATTCATGCAGCTTCTGATTTATTTTAATTACCACGCAGAGTATTATCTTCTTTATATGCCTGAGGGTAAAATTTTAGTTGCTTCCCTTGTATGGTTTGCCATGTGCATCTGCGAAGAAATATTCAAAGTAAAAGCGAATAAATCTTAAAGATATTCTTTCCGCATGCTCTTTGAATCAAAAGCTGCGCCGCTGCGTGCCAAAAGAACGGTTTCCTTTCCGACGCAGGAAACTCGATTTTTCCTGATCAAGTTGGCTTTTATAAAGAAAGCAACGGTGTACAAGGGGCTACAAACGGTATAAAGAAACAAGTGGGTTGATAGAGTGGAAAGAGTGTCAGATTTTCCACTCTATCTTTACATAGTCGCTGGTTGCGCTGATTGATGAAATCAGGCCGTCAGCGGCTTTTCGCTTGTCCTCAAAGCTGATATGCTCCCAATCGTCCAGATACCCGGACAGCAATTCAATCTGCTGGGAGGACAGCGTTTCAACGGACAAGTCTGCAATCGCCTTGGACAGCGTTTTGCGGCGGTTGTCCAAATCCTCGATTTTCTTGTTGGCGTAGGCAAGCAAGGTGGCGTTGGCCCCGGTCAGCGTATCAAGCAGTTTTTCAATCTCGGCTTCTACCTGTGCAAGCTCCACCTGATAGGCGGTAATCTTGGGATTGACTTTTCCCTCGCCGCCCCGAAGCAGCTTGAACTCCCGGAACTTTTCTCCCATAGCGGTGAAAATGAACTGTTCAAACTCATTCTTGCGGAGTGTGCCGCACCCCGGACAACCCTTGTGGTCGGCCCGCTTGGAACAGCGGAGGTATTCATAGCCAGAGGGGTTATGGGTCGTTTTGAGTGCGTACCCGCATTTCCCGCATTTGATTTTCCCGGCCAGCCAAGTGTTGCGGGCCTTGCGCCCATTCTGGAAAGTGATGTTTGTCATCAGCTTCTTACGACACCTCAGCCAAATATCGGAGGATATGAAGCCCTCGTGGGGAGCGATCACAAGGATCTGATCTTTCAGGCTCTTGTCCTTGTCCTCCTTCACATCCCGCCCTTGGTAGAGATAACAGCCGTTTGTCCCGGCGAAGTCGGCGGCGTCATTGACTACCACAGCCCCCTGACTTTTGAAGAACTCATACATTTCCAAGTCGGCCTGTGCATAGACCGGGTTGCGTAGGAGTTGGGACAGGAAGGGGCGTGTCAATGACTTCCCATATACCTTGATACCCTGTTCCTCAAAATACCGGGTAATGTCTCCGAAGGAAGTCTCGGGCTCGGCGTACATCTCAAACATCAGGCGCACATGGTTGGCGGCTATGGGGTCGGCTACCATCATCTTTGTGCGGATATTCTCTACCACCGTGGGCTCCAAGTCGAAGCCATAGGGGGCTTGGCCGCTCATGTGGAAGCCTTTCAGGCACCGGGAGTAATAAGCGTCCGTGACACGCTTCTGAATTGTCTCCCGTTCAAGCTGGGCGAATACGATACAGATATTCAGCATGGCCCGGCCCATGGGGGTCGAGGTGTCGAACTTCTCTGTGGAGGAAACAAACTCCACATCGTATTCCTGAAACAGCTCCATCATGTTCGCAAAGTCCAGAATGGAGCGGCTTATTCTGTCCAGCTTATAGACAACTACCCGGCGTACCTTGCCTTTGCGTATCTCGCCAAGGAGCTTTTGAAACTCGGGCCTGTCGGTGTTCTTTCCCGAATAGCCCTTGTCTTTGAAAACCCGGCAACTGCCTCCCTTCAACTCATACTTGCAGAAATCAATCTGGCTCTCAATGCTGATACTGTCCTTGCGGTCTACGGATTGTCTTGCATAAATTACATCTTCTCTGATATTCATGTTGGGCTCCTTTCCTGTGGAATGGAGCTACCAACCTACAAGTATATTATACCATTGATAGCCCCGCAGGACAATGTTGTCGATGGTCAGGCGGGACTGTCCCCGGCCCTTCTGTACTTGCTGAACACTTCATACAGACAGCGTTCAATGTCTTTCTTCCGCTTCTCCTTTTCCTTCGTGGAGAGTACCGGCGTCAGACTTTCCAGCACAATGCTTTTGCCCTGAAAAGGGACGGTCTTGGTTTCACTCTGATAAGTAACGGATTGTAACATGAAAGCCTCCTTTGCATAGTTGGTTGACGGCCAGCGTTTTCCCGCATTGTCCCGGTGGGGAAAAGCGAAAGGACAGCGCCCGGTAAAAGGCGCTGTCCTTTCGTTCTGCTCCACGCTTCGGGCCAACTTGGCCCGAGGTCAGGACTGCCAGTTTTCGTAGTAGTGCGCCGCCTCCTCCACAGCGCAGAAGTCAAAGACCTCGTAGAGCTCGGTAAGCACCTGCCGAATGTCCTTTGACTTGAAGCCGCAGTTTTCCATCGCCTTGATGACATAGCCACGGCAAGCGTTATTGCTCCATTCCTCGTACATGGTCAAAACCTTCTTTCTGATAAAGCTGGGGGCGCTGGCTCTGTATGTTCGGCCTGTCGCAAGACAACGGATATTCCAGCCAGCACCCCCGCTGGGTTGTGGGGTAAATCGGAGCGGATAAGCTGCCAGCTTATCTCTTGCGGCCCATCGCAGATTGTGGCCGTGGGGATGGCTCGTCCCCACCTGCGGCATGGGTAGTTGTCGCTCGTTTCCCTCACGGAAAAGTCTTTGCGTACCTGCCGCCCGGCTCCCTGCTGGGTACTCCAAGTTGCCCGCTATTCAGTTGTGGGAGGGAATGATCTTCCTCTCATTAACCGTGTCGGTTGGAAGCTCAAAAACAACAGGCTCACAGAACATTTTTCAAATATTTTTTCATGTTCTCCAAGCCCCGTCGGATAGCGGCGGTAATGGCCTGTTCCGTCACTCCCTCGGCGGCGGCAATCGCCTTGACCGAGTGGCCCAGAAGATAGTGCTCAAAGACCCGCTGGCCCTGTGCGTCTGGCAGACTGTTCAGAGCGTGGCAGAGATATTCAAACCGCTCCATACGCTCGATCAGCTCTTGCGGGGAGGGGTTAGAGAAGCAGGCGGAATACTCAATACCGTCCTCGGCGTCCAGCGAGAAGTGCGCCTTATTCCGGTAGACACGGCGGCGGCTGGCCTTGATGTACCGCTGGCCCGCCAGCAATTCTTCCGCAACTTCCTCCGTGACTTCGACCATCACATCTTCCATATACCACGGGTAAAAATCCCGCAAATTGATTTCCTTCATTGTGTACCTCCGTTTCGGTGTTGGGGATTGACAAGTGACCGAAGCGGAGGGCGGCGGAGAGCGGCACCGGGGCTGGACTTCGGGCCAAATTGGCCCGAAGCAAAGCAAAAGAAATGCGCCCGCACAGCAAGACACTATGCAGACGCATGAAATTACATTATCATAATTGTACTGATATATTGTACCTTCATAACCAGACTGTCCCGGAGGGGGAGCTACGCTTTTTTTAGCTGGTGAAGGTCATGGGAATTGTGAGAAAGTAAGATGGACACGGCGACACCCTCCTATGGGCCGCCGTGGGGTTACTGAATATCCAAAGAGAAACGGCGGCTCTGAAAATTGAGCCGCCGTTTCAAATAGACGTATTGATAGGCTGCTGTACGACGGCTTTTTTTCTTTTGCCGTCGTGCGGCAGATTTCTATTGATACTTTTCTAAAAGTGCCGTTGCTTCTGCTTGTGACATTGTTCCTGCTTCAACTTCTGTATCGGTATATTCTTTAAGGGCATTGAACAGTTCTTCCTCCGTATCAAATGGGCCTATACTCTTGTAGGTATTCCCATCAAAGACGAATGTTTGATACTGCTCAGGCTGTGCGTTATCGGGCATAGAAAAGAACAACTGATCGTCACTTGAAGAAGCTCTTTTTCCTACCATTTTGCCCTCTAAAATAGATTTAAGGATTTCATCGTAATACTCAAGTGCTTCTGTCGCTTCTGCTTCTGTCCATTCTCCAGCATCGACCAACTTTTGAATATTTTCCGTTTCATTTTCAATCCATGCGGAAAATTCATCATAAGTGAAGTAGTCTGTTTCCTCGATGGGAGAATAGCTTTGCCATGTTTTGCCCTCGTCTGTACTCTGCTGAATATCTGCTCCGTCTTGCCTGAAAAGGACGGAGGATACCGGGGGCTGCGTTTCGATAAGTGTTTGGGTATCTGTTTCGTCATGGCCTTCATTAGCGAAAGCAGAGACACCACCGACGCATAAAGAGAAGCATAGCAGAACAATAATTCCAATTTTTTTCGCCATAGATTTTACCTCCTTCATTTTAGTAGTTGGCGTTTTACCTCCTTTCGCAGACATAGTACATCTTCTATGTTGGATGATTATAAAATCAATGTTGTGCCAATGTTGAACGAAAGAAGTCTCTGCTTTTCCTGTGGAAATCGGAAAGCAGAGACTTCTTTCAAAACTGTATTGTAAAACTCATGCCTCTATCGTTTGGCATGGGAACAAACTGATATTTCAAGCGCAATTTATCCAAGATCGTCTGGACAATGTATAGACCGAGCCCATTTCCCCCGGTTGCTTGGCTATGGGCTAAATCTGGACGATAAAATGGCTCAAATATGTGTTGTAGCTGTTCGGGTGGTAATACGCTACATTCGTTAGAAACTGATAGCTTATTTTTATCAAATACAACTGATATTGATTGTCCAGCCTCCGTATAGTTGACTGCATTTGAAATGATATTCGATATTGCTTTTTTCAACTGGCCTTCTGGAAGATATACGAAAGCGTCACTTGAAAGCTCTATTTTGAACTTAATGCCCTTGGCTTCTGCAATTAAGCGATACGGTTCACACAGCTCTGTAAGGAGGGTTCTCAATGAAAAGTTGCTGCATGGCTCATTATTACCTTGTGTTTGCAAGCGTGAAGCATTAAGTATATCTCTAATCATATCCCCAAGCTGTTCAGTAATTTCTTTGCACTTGGGCAAATAGGTTTCATAATCACGGTATTCCCCAATGCCTAAAATCACATTTTCCAATGTCGCATTTAGCTCTGTGACAGGCGTTTTTAACTCATGGGACGCTGTTCGGAGAAAATCAATTTTCTCTTTTTCCGCAAGACTAACTTTTTCCTTTTCCAACTCCAGATTACGGATAGTCAAAAGCAAGGATTGATATAAATTGTTAATATCAGTAGCTAAAGCGCCAATTTCATCCGTTGACAATACAGCCGCTTTTGCGTCTGGCTCCAATTTCGACATTTGATTTGCGGATTTTGAGAGCGATAATATCGGAGTGGTTATGCCTCTTGAAAAAAAGTATGAAAACAATGCCGATATAGTGGCGCAACAAAGTATAGAAATCGGAAATGTTTTCAACATGGTTTGAGTAATGAGCCGGGGCATATCTACTTCTGACAAAGTGCTCGCCCCTGCATTTGTCACTAATATATTCGTGACAAGAACATTTTGGGCAGGCGCAATTAGGAAAATCAACAAGTGCGCTATAAAGGAAATTAAAAGCATCATTGCAAATGTAAATAAGAATATCTTTGGAAATAATTTTATCTTCTTCATATTGCTTGCCCCATCTCAAACTTATAGCCTATTCCTTTAACCGTTGTTATGCAATCCAAACGGAGCTTTTTGCGGATATTGCGAATATAGGCATCTATTGTACGGTCAATTACATCACAATCATACCCCCACACCTCATCCAAGATTTGATTGCGAGACAAAACTAACCCCTTATTGTCGATTAAGACTTTCAAGATTTCCAGCTCCTTTGGAGTAATGTCTATCTTGCCATTTTCATCACTTGCTGTATATCCAGAAAAATCAACGGTAATATCTCCAAGTTTAACCGTATTAACAGCAGGCTTGTTCTGGCTTCTGCGAAGTAACGCAGTAATCCGTTTCCCTAAAATGAGCATAGAAAAGGGCTTTGTTATATAATCGTCTGCCATTTCATCAAAACTGTTGGATTGTGTATATTCATCGTCAAGTGCAGTAAGCATTATTACAGGAATATTGCTGATTTTCCTGATTTCATGCAGAACAACGATACCCGACATTTCGGGAAGCATAATATCCAGAACAATTATATCCAGTTCTTTTTCACGGAATATTTTTAGTGCCTCACTACCAGTAAAAGCGGAAAAGAGCGTATGCCCTGCCTCTTTCATATATTCGCATATCGCCTTGTTTGTCCCTTGATTATCTTCAACAATCAAAATTTTCGCCATTAAGAACACCTCCCATATTTGAATAGAATACCAGCACTATGTTGTGCCAATATGAAGTTCCCAAGAAAAATTATATATTCTCCTTCGCACCCTCGCAAGTATGTGAATGGACAATAAAATACTACCAAAACATAAAATCGTGTTTCGTTCTCATAACCAAACCCGAAATGTAGAATAATATATGGGTGATATGAGAATGTACCAAGATGAAAGACGGCTCGACTTCCACGCATTAGGCCGGGAGATCAAGCGCAAAAGAGAAGCCAAAGGCTGGACACAGGAATACCTCGCGCAGCTCGTTGATCGTACACCTCGTTCCATTATGTATTTTGAAAATCGTGGTCAGCATCCGAGCTTGAATACCTTTTATAAAATTGTCACTCTGCTGGATATTTCCGTTGATCAATTCTTCTATCCTGACAAACAGAATGAAGAAAGTGATTGCCGCCAGCACATTGACAGGATGCTAAACACAATGGACGAGAATGAATTGACGATCATGGAAGCCACCGCAGAGGGAATACAAAAAGCCAGAGAAACGGAGGTCAAGTAAAAAGGGCCTTCGTTTTTCTTGCTTTTGGGGACTTTCCGGGGGGTCCGCTAAATGGCAAGCAATGCTTCTGTGGCCACAGAAGCTATTTTCACAAGCCCGGCCTTGCGGCCCGTCTGCGAAAATCTGCTTGTTGGGGAGCCTCCCCAAACCCGGCGCTTCGGGCCAAGTTGGCCCGAAGTGTCAGCGTCGCTTTGCTCCTTATGCGTCACAGTCCCTAACGCTCCTGTTCCTTCTTTCTGCCCGGCTCCGAGTAGCCCAGCAGATAGTCAATGTTGGCCTTGATGGTCGTGACCTCCTGCATATCAGCTTTGGCTTTGCGGTACTCGGCGTAGAGCTTCTTTTTCTGTTCGGCCAGCTTGCGGCCTTCCTCTTTGAGCGTGTCCATCTTGGGGAGCTTGGCTCCGCCGAGGATGGCGTTGAAGTCGGCGCAGGCTGCCCGGTAAAGTTCAATATCCGCCTCATGCTCCGCAAGAAACTTCTTACTGTATTTGCTGGCCTTGTACTTCTCAAAGACAGGCCGGGTCTTGGCATACTGCACCGTTGCCGCCTTCAATTCCATGTTGGTATGGAGGGCCGCTTCGGTGCTTTTGATTTGGTCAGACAGCTTGTGAAAACGCTCCGTGGCTGCTGTGGCCTTCTGCTCCAACTGCTCATAATCCGTCAAGCCGTTGTCTTGCAAATAAGCAAGGGCGGCGGCCATTTGTTTGAGATTAAACACCTTGGCCCATCGCTCATAACCGGGGCCTTTTCCTTGGAGCCGGGATTGAATGTCAATAGCCAGACTGATTTTTGGGCGAGGCTGACCGGGCCGTTGGCGGGAGCCTGACAAGGCGGCCCGTATGTCCGCTTCGCTGTAACCTTCCCCGAGAGTATCAGAGCGCAAGCGGGTAAACCGCTCCTGACCGGGAGCCCGAAAGCTGATTGCACCCCGCCGTTGTTTGACCTCATAACCCGCCTGCTCCATCAGGGAGAGGAACGCCGGGAAGTCGGCGGGCCTCTTGGCAAGAACGGTATCAATGGCGGCCCGCAATCTGTCCTGATAGGTCAACGGCTTTTTCTGTCCGGCCTGCCACTCCCCGTAATTGCGAAATTTGCCCTTGCTCCGGGGCTTGGGATTTTCCACGATGGAGAGCCCGTTTTCCAGACACAGACGGTCAGAGAGCCGCCGCAAGGCGAAGGACGAGCCCCAGAAGTTACGAAACTTCCGGGTACAGTCAAGGGTAGTAGAATTGTAGTAAATGTGTGAGTGGATATGCTGCTTGTCCGTGTGGGTCGTAACAATGAAAGCGTGTCGGCCCTTCGTCCAGCGCATAGCCAGCTCATAGCTTATCCGATTTGCTTCTTCTGGCGTAATCTCTCCGGGATAGAAGGATTGACGGATCTGATAGCATAGCACATCAGAACCCTTCTTTTGTTCTCGGCCTGTCATGGCCTTGTAGCTGGCCTTTGCCAAAAGAAACTCAGCGGCTACCGTGGCCGGGTCGCACTCATAGGAAGATATGTATTTCCCGTCCTCCGTCTTTTCAGGATTTTTCCCATAGTCCAGACAATCACGAATAGCCTCGGCTATACTTTCTCCTTCGTTGGCGTGGCGTTGCAGCAAGGCAGTTGTTGCCAGAGAAAATCCCTCCCTTCATAGAAAACGGCGGCCATGCAAGGCTGCCGTCCATATTACTTCGGGCCAACTTGGCCCGAAGCGATCAGCTTGTGATGAATTGCCGCAGAGACAGGTTTAAGCTGTTCAGTCCCGTAATAACAGCGCCCGCCACCGCCTGCAAGCCGAAGGGCGAAAGCAGGAACGCAATTCCCAGATAAATGACGCCACCCACCGGGTAACTGATGAAGAATAGCCCCACGCCCAACAGGGCCATGATAACCGAGGCCGCAGTCAGGAGGAAGGAGGACACAGAGAACAGGAACAACAGAACGGCAACAAGGACGGTCAGCAAAACGATAAACGGCGCAGCAATCAGTTTTAATATCAGTCTCATATCTTTAGCCCCTTTCTATCTTTCTACCTATATTTTACCATGCGGGCGCAGGGGCAACAATGTTGCAGACGGTTAGTAAATCTTGTCCCGGCGCACCTCGGGCCAACTTGGCCCGAAGCCGACGGAAACGAAAAAAAGGCGGGGCGCAGACCATAAAGGCCCGCACCCCGCAAGGTTATTTTTCCACCAGCGCAGACAGTTCCGTGAGCACATCGGACACCCGGCCCCAGAGCTTTTCATAGTCCCGCTGAAGCCCGGCAATCTCCTCCGGGTACACGCCGAAGGTGTTGGCATGGACGGCCACCTGATTGAGATTATTGGCACACCGCCGCTGTAAAGATACCAACTCCTTGACCGGGGCAAGGTCTACATGGAGGATATAGCCGTTTAAGGCCATCTTTCGCATATAGGCCCCGGCGTTGGTAATACCCGCCTCGGCCATGCGCCGCTGTATCTGGGTCAACTCGTCCGCCGTGACCATCACATGAAGGTGCCTGTCACGCTTGCGCCGGGCCGTCAGCGTTCCTCCCGTTCCCGGCTCCGCTTGTGGGCGGGCGGCTCCTTCACTCTGTCCAGCTCCTTTTTCTCCGGCCCCTTGGGGAGCGGCGAGGGCGGCAGGTTGTTCAAAATGCCGTCCAGCATATTACCGTTCTGTTCCTCGGAGAGCTCGACTGTCAACAGGTGGTTGTCTTTTTCGTTCATAGCGTCCTCCTATCTGTCCTCATGGGACTTGTTGTGTTTGGCCTTGTCGGGCTCCTTCGGGAGCTCCGCTCTGCGGGCCGCCTCCTTGAGCTGGGCTGTGATAGAGGGCCGGACCGCCCGATCAGTGTTTCCGGGAGCCGGGCGCAGCTCGTAGTCCTCCATCTGCTTTTCCGTCAGGGGCTTCAAATAGGAAAGTTCGCCCCGTGCCCGCATGGTGCTGCCCTCCACCATACGCCGCTCGTCAAAGTTGATGATCTCCACGGGAGCGTTGCCGGGAGGCTTCGGGAAGGTGCCGAGGTCAACGGGCCGCTGGGTAGAGTAATAGCGGTAATACTCCGCCTGTTCATGGCCCTCAGTGCGCTCTTGCACGCCAAACAATTCCTTGTAATCGGCCACACGCTTGGCAAAGTCCTTCTCCGCTGTCTGGCCGCTACTGTGGTAGTGGCCCCAATAGTAGTCCTTCTGGCCGTTCTTCGTTTCGGTAAACTGCCATGTGACAAAGGGACTGGGGGCCGCTTCGCCAAAACCCAGAGCGAAGCCACGGCTATTGTCAAAGGTAACGGATTTCAAAATCTCATAGCCTTGATTGCTTTCTATGTGTTTTCCTCCTTTCTGACCTCGGGCCAAGTTGGCCCGAGGTGATGAAGTGTTACGAAATACCCGTCCAAACCGGGGCAAAAGGTATTAGGATATTCAGGCCCGGAAAAGTGTTTCAAAAAAGCCTGATATTCCGGGCTTTTTCAAGAGGTAAATCGTAACGGGGCTACATGGTTTTATCACGCTTTTTTCTCATGCGCTCCCGGCTCCTTCTGCGGTTCCCCTCGGCCTTGCAGGTTTCGGAGCAGTAGGCTTGCCGCCCCTCCGGGAGAAAGGGCCGCCCGCAGATAGCGCACAGGCGGGTGTCCGGGGCCGGGCTATCCTCGTAGATAGAGGCCGACAGCACCGGGTCAAGGGGCAGAACGGCCTCCCGGAAGTAGCGGCAATAGGCCCCTGTCCAACACTTGCCAAGCATATAACACTCACAATCCAGCGGCAGGCAGCCATACTCCCGGTCATAATTGGCGCACATCTCCGTGACCAGTTTTCGGATACCCTTTCGCTCGTCACGGGTCAGTTCCCGGCACATCAGGACTTCGGGCCAACTTGGCCCGAGGGGCGAAACTTCTTGCGGCAACGGTCTTTTCTGTTGCCGCACTCTTTCAAGTGGCGGCATCCGGCACAGCGGTCAGCGCCGCCACGACCCGGGCGGGGGATCTCTTTCATCATCTTTTCGTAAGGGCTGTTGGTAAAGTTCATTCCTCGTCCTCCGTTTCTTCCTCAGTCTCCATATCTCCATAGGGGTCGGCTTCATCGTAGTCGTAATCGTCCTCATCCAGCCCAGCGGCTTCATGCTTCGGGCGGTAGACTTTGAAATAGTAGGCCGCACCACCGCCCACCAGTGCTACGGCGGCAACCATCAGAAGATTGCCGACAGGAAAGGCTGTGTCTTTTTCCGGTTCGGGTTCGGGTTCAGGATCGGGAACAGGTTCCGTGTCAGGTTCGGGCTGGACAACCGGCTCTGTTACTTCGGGCTCCGGGTCTGCTTCTGCGAGAGCCAGAAGGTCTTTTTCCGTGACAGCGTTCAGGAAATACACATTGTTCTCGGTGCGCTGACGGTCAATGACCAGATAAAAAACATTTTCGCTGGGGGTGGTAATCGTAAAAAACTCCTTGCCGTCCCCGTCGGTGGCATTATCCACCACCGTACCCGTTCCATCTGGGGTGAAGGGCTTAGTAGTGGTTTCCTCGGCGGCAGGCGGCTCGGTTTCTGCAACGGGCTCATTACTCTGGGCGTAGGCTGTGGCGCTCATGCAGGTAAAAGAAAACAGGGCGGCAGTCAAAACCGCAGCCCTGCGAAAAAACTTATTCTTCATGTTTGGTATCCTCCTTTGCTTCGTCAGACTTCGGGCCAAGTTGGCCCGAAGCGGTAATGCCGGGATTGCTGAAAAACTCAGCCAGTTCGGCGGGTGTCAGTTTCAGAGAACGAACAGCCTGAACAATCATGCTGTTTTCTTCTTCCTGACGCTGTTTCTCCAAATCCCGGATTTTGGCCTGCCACTCTGCGGCTTTTTCACGGGCCTTCGACAGCTCTTTGTCGATTTTTTCAAGTTTGGTCATGGATAGCTCCTTTCTGAAAATCAGTTCAAGCGCCCAAAGGCGTAAAAGTGTTCCTGCCAGTAACTTGTATTGATACTGGCGTATTTGATGGGGTCGCCCGCATGGATCATCATTCCACCGCCCACATAGATTCCCACATGGGAAACGGGGCCATCGCAAGCATAGGTTTTCGTGAAGAAAATCAAGTCCCCGGGCTTTGCGTCGGCAGGTGATACATAGGAGCACTGGTTGAAAATCCCCGTGGCCGTGGTGCGTGGCAGGCTATGAACGCCGCTTGCCGTGTAAACCCAGCAGACAAAACCGGAACAGTCGAAGCTGGTACTTGGAGAGGAGCCGCCCCACACATAGGGCCAGCCCAGATATTTTTCTGCCTCCGAGATCAGCGCCGCAAAGGCCGGGTCGGAAAGGGCCTCGCCCGGAATGGTATAGTCGCTTCCGGGGTCATAGTTGCCTCCGCCGCTTGTGTAAATGTTATCCCACAGATAAGGCTTGTTGCCCTTGAGCTCCAAGGTTATGTCGTAGATTTCCTTCTGCTCGGCATCCAAGAGGGAGCCAACCACCACGGGGAGGGTCTTGTTCTGGAGCCGCACATGGAGAATGTAATACTCATACGGCACTTCATAGGTGTCGGTGTGGGTCGTTCCATCCTCGTCCGTCCATGTGTCCGTTTCGGTGCGGTAGCGTATCTCCACTTCCTCGGTCAGCGTCAGTTTGTACTGTGCCTCAAACAAGGCCCGGAGTTCTCCCTGCACATTCTCCCGGGTGTAGGTGCGGAGCTTGGCAATCAGGTAAGAGGTCAGCTCATAGGGATTGTGGCCCAGCTCGTCTACATTGTAGCGGTACTCGTCATAGCCGGAATGGGTGTGTTCGATATTGGCAATTTTCTCCCGGAGCTCATTTTCAAGGGCGGTATAGTCCTCGTTGGCCCCTAAAATATCCTCGTCCTCGGCGGTGTAGGAGGTGCCGACCACGGCGTTCATCATTCCAGTACCCAGCGAAGGGAGGGCAGAAAAGACGGAGTTCAAAATCAGGAACAGGCAGAACAACAGCAGAATAATGACAGCGCCGCCCTTATGCCGCTGCACGAATTGAGCGGCATAGGCCGCCGCTTTCTCGGTGGTGGTTACCGCTGCTCCCGCCGCCTTGGCGGTCTGCCTTGCGGCCTCACGGGCCTGCTTGGCGTATTCCCGCTTGATCTTCCACTTCTGGGCCATGCGGGAAAGAAAAGTGCTGTTTAGCTCCGGGTTCTCCTGCACCATTTTCTGATAGTGGAGGTCTGCATTGGCCTTTATTGTTCGCCGTTCCCACTTCCTGACCTGACGGGCTGGGTGCTCCCTGATACGCCGCTTGGCATAACGGCTAACCTTATGCGCCCCGGCCTCTGCTAAAAGCTCGGTCTTGTGAGCTCCTTCCACACCAACATTTTCGTGCTCGACCTCATGGATTTTGCGGTGTCCATAGGCCCACACACCAGCCCCCGCCACCATGACCGCCTGTTTGGGAAGGCTGGGCGGCTTCGGCGGCTCTTGACGGGATAGTTTTTCCTTTGCCATTTCCAGCCGGACAGCGGAATGTTCCGCCTTGGCCTCGGCTCGTTCTTTCTTTTTCTCCCGCTTGTCTTTCTGGTCTTTGCGGGCGGCCTGTTCCTCGCAAACGGTATCTTCCCGGGCTTCGCCCTCCTGCCGCAAGCGGGAGGACGGCGTTTCCCATTCGCCGTCCTGCCTGAATTTCCCGGTGATCTGGGACTTCGGGCCAACTTGGCCCGAAGCCTGCTCCCCAGCCTGACGGGTCACTTCTTCCTCGGTGAAGTGGAGCCGCCCACGCTTTACCCGCTTCTCGCCGTTTGTTTTCTTCGGGGCAACCTGTCCCGAAGTCCCCTTACTCATTCTGGGCCTCCTTTTCCTCCGGGCGGGTGGTCATAATGGAATAGAGCTTGGTATTCTTCGGGAAACGGTCAACAAACGGAATGGTCACATTTCCGAAGAACAAAAGGCCCTCGCCGGGATTGGAGTGGGTCACATAGGAAAGCTGGTGGGGACTGATACCCAACTGCTTCGCCAAAATCTGCCTGTCTCCCTGTGCCTGTGACAAAAGCACCATGAAATCAGAGTTTTCAAAGATGTTCTCAATCTGACGGCTGGCAAGGAGGTCTTTCACATTCTGGGTCAGGGCGCTGGGAACACATCCTTTTTTGCGGAGCATTTTCCAGATAGTCACAAAATAGCTGGAAGTCAGCTCGTCCTGCAACAGCACATGGAACTCGTCGTAATAGCACCATGTGGCAATACCGCAGGAGAAGTTGTAGGAAACCTGATTGTTGGACAGGTCGTTGAGAATGTGCATGGCAATTTTGCGGAGCCCAGAGCCCAGCTTCTTCAAATCGAAGCACAGCACTCGGGCATTTTTATAGTCCACATTGGTTTTGTGGTTGAACAGGTTAAGGGAGCCAGACACATAGATTTCAAGGGCCGTTGCCAGCCGCTTTGCCTCGGGTTCGCTCTGCTGGCACAGAAGGTCATACAGGTCTTGAAGCGTCGGCATGGGTGCGTGTTCCGGGTCGTTGAGCAAATCCCGGTACACCATGCGGGCGCAGCGGTCAATGATGGTGCGCTCGACGGGCTGTAAGCCGTCCTTGCCGCCAACAATCAACTCCATGAGCGAAAGAATGAAGTCACATTTCAGACTGATAGGAGAAACCTCGTCATCCATACTCAAATCCAAATCCATAGGATTGATGAAATGCGGGCTGTTGGGGGCAATCTCTACCACAAGCCCATCCTTCCCAAACTGACGCACCAGCGGGGAATATTCGCCCATGGGGTCAAGGATGATAATGCGGTCATTGGTGGCAAGAAACACATTCACAAGTTCCCGTTTTCCGCTGAAGCTCTTGCCGCTCCCCGGAACGCCAAGGTACAGCCCGTTAGGGTTTTTCAGCTTCTTGCGGTTTGCCATGATGACATTATGGGAAAGGGCGTTCAGGCCGTAATAGATGGCCTCGCCGTCCATGCGGAGCTCCTGCGTCATAAACGGAACGAAAATCGCCGTGGAGCTGGTTGTCATGCCACGCTGTATCTCAATCCCGTTGTAGCCGAGGGGCAGACTGGACACAAGGCCCTGCTCCTGCTGGAAGTCCAGCCGCTTCAAAAGGCAGTTGTACTTCTGCATGATACCCGATACTGTGAACAGGTCGTTGTCCAGCTCTCGGCGGGTGGCGGCGGTATTTACCACAAGGAAGGTCAAAAGAAACATTCGCTCATTGCGGCTCTGCAAATCATTCAACAGGTTCTTGGCGTCCTGACTGAAAGTAACGAGGTCAGGGGGAAGAATGTCCATATCGTACCCGCTTCGGACGGCTTTTTTCTGTTCCTCCACCTTCATCTTGTCAATGTTGCTGACTTTGCCCTTGATGGTTTTGATGGCCTTGGCCTGATCGACGGTCTGAATGTGCATGGTAATGGTCATTTCAGCGTCCACCTCCAATAGCTCAACAAGGAGCTTGTCGGAGAGTTCGGAGGCCATAATCTGCATATAGGAGGCCGCTCCCCAAGTGGAGCCCATGCGAAACAGCCGGGTCTGGCGGAAGTCAAAGCTGGTAGGGGCAATAAAATCTTTCGTTCCCATCCCGGTCTTGGGTATCATATCCCATGTGAAGCGGAAAGGCTCTGTGCCGCCGGGGTGAAGTTGGCCGTGGAGTATCTCTAAGCGTTCCAGCCCGTTCAGGGCCCGTGACTGTACGCCCAGCTTTTTGAAGTTGCTGGAAATGTCAGCTTCTACACGCTCCAGCCGGGGCCTTGCGGCGGCGAGGCTATCCGCCGACACGCCGAAGGTCAACAGCTTTGTCCGCACAATGCCGTTGTTGCTCTTGGCAATCTGGCCCTCCAGCATTTCCACATACTCACTCCGCATATCGCTGTACCCGTCCTCCTTCATGGGGATATTGAGCTTATATTTGCTCTCGGGGCGGCTTCGGTGGTTGATAAAGGAAAGCTGGAACGGAAGGGAGCTGTCGAAGGAATTAAGAAAAGCGCAGTAGCCGTCAAAGATGGCTGACTGGTCATCAGCCTGCGCCAACTGATAGTTAATGTCCTCGTATTCCATGCTCTTGGTATAGAGCCTGTCATTGACCCGACAGATACCGTCCTTGAAAATCTCCCGGTACGGGATGGTCTGCTGTGCGGTCTGCGGCCCAGCCTTTCTTGCTGGGGCCTGCTTCTTGGGGTTACGGTCAGGACGCTTTCTTTCTGCGCCCGGCCTTGCTACCTTTGCGTTGGTCTGCAATCGGGTGTTCCTCCTTTCTGCTCAGAAAAGCGTAAAAATTATCGGTTTTATAGGGCCTGACCTTCGGCAATAAAAACCGTGTTCGGATGATGTTGCGGAGCACCTTTTCAAAAGGGAGCCCGTCTTTTTCAAACATGGCGAACAGAAAACACGGCATCATCAGCCCGATCATCAGGAACAGGGCCGTACTGTTCCCAATGTGAGAACGGGTAAACAGGTAAAACGGAATACCGATACCGCCCGCTATGGAGAAACAAATAAGCTGACGCTTCGTCAAGTTGAAGGCCAGCTTTGTTTTAATTCGGCTCAAATCGTTAGGTACTGGCACATAGGCCAAAGAAATCACCTCCTTGGTGCTTCGGGCCAACTTGGCCCGAGGTCATCGTTCTGTCTGACGAGTTGGTGCCTCCTTTCTGGCGGACTGCGCCGCCTCAAGGCCCGACTGTCTGGCCCGCCAATACTCGGGGTTGTACCGCTTGATAGAGCGGTTGATATTTTCCTCAAAGGCGGCCTTATCTTTGATACGCTCGGGGATCTTCCAGAGTTTTTTGTCTAAAAGCTCCCGCAGCACCACTTCCTCCTGTGTATCTTCCTCAAAACAGAGGTAGCCGCCACGCCGAAAGCCGCACCGCTTGGCTGCCGGGGATAGAAAGGCCGCCACATCGTTTGAAACCATCGTCCCGCCATGGCTGGCTGTGCTCACAAGGAACACGCCGGGGCAGAGCGTGTCGCAGGTCTGTACCGCTCCCCACGGAGATTTGTTCGGCTCCTGATACATTTTTGCCTCCTTCCAGCTTCGGGCCAAGTTGGCCCGAGGTATGATTTAATGGGCTCCGAATATGGACTTTGACAGGCTCCCGGTCTTAAAGAGCACGAAAACAAGGAGCACCGTGTAGCCTACACATTCCCAGATAGCGGCCATCATATCGCCGCTCGTAGCGATACTCTGCACCAGCACGGCGTAAATTGCCATGCACACCATAATGAGCATCCCCTGAAAGCCGATGGCGAACAGGGATTTGAAATAGTTGTGGCCCATGTGGCCTGCCTCCCGGTTTGCGCTGGTGGCAAAAGGAATGGGTGCAAGGCTCGTCATCAGGTAAATTTCAATCATGCGCCCGTAGACGATAACGAAAATCACGATATTCAGAGCCGTCATGGTAAACTGCACGAAGAACGATTGCAGGAAAATACCGAGGAGCGGCCCCAGTTCCATGGCTTCAAGCTGGGTCTGCATATCGTTCAGCACATCCGGCGTGATGGCGGTGGAGCCTTGTATCAGGCCCGCCGACTGCTGGATGACCTGTTGAGACACATCAAACACCGCCATGACGATATTGAAGGTGTTGGACAAAATCAGCACCGCCACGAAGGTCTTGAAAATCCATTTGAAGAAAATCCATGTATCGAAGTTGTGTAAATTGTTGTGGTCTATCAGCATTTGAATGAGCTCATAGGTCATCACGAAGGTAAGCACCAGCCCGGCAATAGGCAGGATGACCGTTTCGGAGAGCTGCCGTATCATGGAAAAGACCCCGGCGTTCCATGCCGCCGGGGTCTTTCCTACCTGTGCCGCAATCTCTCCGACCTGCTCATTCACACCTGTAAAGAGCCCGCCGAGGTTTCCCATGATACCCTCGACCAACAGCCCTTTGAGCCATTCCGTGATAGCGTCGAAGATACTTTGCATAGCTTACTCCTTTGCGAAGATTAGAACAGGTTTGCCAGAAGCGGGATCAGGTTCATACCCAGCAGGACAATGCCGCCGCCAGCCATGAGCTGCTTCATGCCCTGCGACTTTGCTTATGTGTGATAAAGAAGTAATAGAAGTGTAAAAAATTTTGCCGTTCCTATCCGGCACTTGCGCA